>Ga0123353_10003585_pt1 | contig 19655 bp, 12 predicted proteins | sample TergutLab28metaG_3_FD_92763 | JGI IMG/M metagenome (GOLD analysis project Ga0123353, IMG submission 92763) | Labiotermes labralis P3 segment gut microbial communities from Petit-Saut dam, French Guiana - Lab288 P3 | ecosystem: Host-associated > Arthropoda: Insects > Digestive system > Gut ... | reverse complement strand
TTGCATAAAGGTTTGTTCAAAATTGGTTCTTACCATGTGGCAAGCAGATTGGCTTCCTTCAATTCCTGTCTCTCCTGGAACCTGGATGTATCATTGGTACCCTCATATGTGTAGCCATTTTCTTGTGGGACTGACAGTTGTTCCAGAACCACTTAGAATTGATCTCATAATTGCCAAGTGCTTTAATCACAGTTTGACTGTGGTAGGATATAGATGTACCTTTTTTTACCATTAGAAGGCTGCATTTTTCCCCACAGATATTTCATGATTCTCAGAATGAGCAAGAAGTATTTTCCTGTATGGCTTTAAACACATTGTCTTTGTTGTGGAGACTGTTTTCTGTGGGGTAGGAACTGAATTTTAAAACATTGTGTACATGAGTTTTGGGGTTTGAAAAGGCTGTGCTGTGGATCAGATGCTTGGTCATCACTTTATCACAATCAATTCCAGGCCAGTCCATTTGAGATTTGTAGTGGATAAAGTTGTTCTGGGACCAGTACCTCCAAGAGATTCGGTTTTGCCCTGTCAGTATTATTCCAACAATGTCCCATACTTAGTAGGTTTAAGCTGGATTACAAGTAATTGGTTATGATTGACAGTAAGTTACTGTGTCATTGACTTTTTTAACTGTGATGATTGTTTGCTATGTACCATATGGATGACATAATTTGTTATAGAATTGCCAGTATCAGTATTATGGAGCCGGCCTACTCTCCAACTATGACAAATTCCCCGAACATCAGAAACTTATTGTTGGCAATAAAAAGAAAAAGAAAGAAAAGAAGCTAGAGAAGAAAATTAAGAAAATGAAGAAGTTGGGTTTGAGAGATAAACATCACATTGAGGAATGTCATGTAAGCTTTGTTTTGTACCTGAAATTTATAATGTGCTGAATATTAGTGTAACCAGTTCTGCAAAGTGGAGTCTGTCTTGCTAATCAGATAGTTGCTCAGCTGGTCCAGAAATTTGCTGTATTTAATGGAATCTGAAAGTCTTGCACAAAATTCTGCAACTGGGCTTTTTTTTTTTTAACCAAATCCTGTCTACAGCCTTCATTCAGTACTTTTGTAATACTCATTTAAATGAATTTTGTGTGATCCATAATCTGTGCACTGATGGAATATGAATAGTAGTAACAACAGCAAATGCACCCAAATGTATTCAAATTAGTTCGTGTATGCAATGTCATTGTGTGTATAAATTAATTTTAAAATACTTGTGTGCATCTGTTGGTATTACTGTTATGTATATTCCATGAATGCTCAGATTATGTTTGATATAAAATTCATTAATGCCCAACAGGCAAAGGCTACCTATTTTTCAAAAATAGAAGGAACATCTTGTATTTATGGATATAAGGTTCTGCCAGGGTTAGTGATGTTGGTAGTGTAAATGTGATTGCATATTGTAGGATGTCCTTGGTGTGCAGTATGGTTGGAACAGGATTTTATACGTGTTTTTGTTTAGTCCTGATGGATTATTTGATCTTGTTTTTGGTGTATTTTAAACTGTGGTTTTAATTATTGTTATTTTATATCTATGGATTGGTTCTGATACTTCTGTGATTTCATTTTATACTCTTTAATGTATCCATCCTATGTATTTTGCCACCCCGAGGATGGCCACATGGTTGGCTGAAACATGTAGGTTATTGTATATAGAAACTGATTGCCATGTTTGTGTGTGTGTGTGTGTGTTTTCATTTGTTGGTACTACTGTTAAATATACCTATTGTAATATTCTCCCAAAGAATGCTAGGTACTCCAAGTTGTCTCTTTCCTTCAGGTTTTTAAACCAAAACATCGTATTCCTTTTCTGTCCTGTGCATACTGCATGTCCTACATTTTATATCATCTTTGACCTGATCACCCAAAGAATTTGCTGTGAAGAGTACAAATTAGTAATAGATATGAATAAGTAGAAGACATTATTACTTGTTAACAGGAACAAGATGCAATGGATGATTTTGATTTTGAAGAAAGTTTGTTGAATTTGAAAGATGAAGATGACCCTGATAGCTTTGTTGACATGATGCCAGTTGCCACCAAATCTTCAAAGGCAAAGAAGAAAGACAGACAATCAAAAAATCCAGAGATAATGGCGATTAGAAGACGAAAGATTTGGGTTATGATGTCGAAGAAGGAACTTGGAAAGGTAAGGAAGTGGGTATAATCATAGGTTGTTCATCTGAGGGTGAATAGAAGCCTGCTGTTTATTCTTGTTAAGTGTTTGTTCGGTCTGATTGGTTTGGCATCTTTCCTTTTTTTTCTCCCCCATTCAGAATTCCTTTCAGTGTCTTGTGTGTACAGTCCAAGTTACATATCCAGCTCATTTAATCCTCATTTTACCTTAGCTAACAGTATCAAGTCTTGTGGGATTGTATTTGCTTTTATGAGTCTCCTTTGTCACGCTCGGAGGTGGGATAGCTCAGTCGGTATAGTGACTAGGCTAAAGGCTGGACCACATGGGGTTACAATCCTTTGAGAGAAGAGAGATTTTCTCATATCCAAAATATCCAGACTTGAAGTGGAGCTCCCCCATCCTCCTCTCCAGTGCATGTTTGGGGTTCTCTTCCTCCAATGGGCAAAGTGTCCAGTTTGTGAGTTTGACTTCACACTTACATCCAATGTTAAGGATGAAAGGAGCTGTACCTCCATTCCTGCATATGTCTTCCTGGCATATACAGGGATAACTTTAACATTTTATCAACTCTAACTCAGTTTAGCTTATTTATTTGTTAATTAATTAAGCTCGTTGAGTTCTAATCTTCATGGTTATACCATGCATCAGTAATATCCAGTGCTTTATTATCCAACTAATGCACTCAATTATATAAAATCGTTAAATTGTTAAAAACCAATTAAACTTACAAAACCCACTCTAACATGTTTCGGTTCACGCAGGAACCATCGTCAGGGAGCTACAACCAGTGCTTAGCTAAAATTACAAGTCAGGTTCAACAGTTCATGTCGGTACAGACGTTGTCAGTGTTATGGCGGCATATTCTGACCTGCTGTGCGTTTGTATGGTTCATTGTGTGAAGAGGTACCTCTTCACATGTGTGAACCGAAACATGTTGGAGTGGCTTTTATAAGTTTAATTGGCTTTTAACAATTTAATGATTTTATATAATTGAGTGCATTAGTTGGATAATAAAGCATTGTTGGGTTCTAATTTACATATGCCCATACCCATGTAAGATCGGCATGTTGTGATATACATTTCGCTAATAAGACTGGATTTACAGTTACTCTTTGCAGTTGTCCAGTATCTTATTTTAATTTGCCACTACCTAAGTTTCATTTACTTACTGTTACCTTTTAATTTATTGTCCGCCATACTCTGTGCTTGCTATGTTACCTGGATAAATATTTACCTGTATATGTATGGTAACTTGTGTCGGTGTAATTTAGTATTTTCATGTGTGCAAAGTCCCCATTTGCTACCACTAACATAGTAAGTAAAGATGTGAATTTACATCCTGACATTCCGCACTTTCCTTGATTTTACACACCTTTTGTATGGTCCCAGCCACATGCGCACAAGAACAATGATTCCTGGATTTTATGCGTTCCCACATTTTATGCCTTTTTCAGTCCTTGATACACACATGTATAATCTGGGTTTTACTGTAGTTTCTTCTCCAAACTGCATGTTTCTTTACCCTGTGCATGTAAAAGGTATTGTGTCCTCTTTCTGTGCATATGGTGGGGCCTCTTCATTTGGAGTACACATTTTACAGCCAGTTCACTTTCACAATAAGTCTTGCTGTTTTCAAGACATTTAAAATAGTGTGTTCCTACCAGACTGGTCTTGTTATATGTAGAATTCCTGTCCTCATATATCACAGTTGTTTTGCTTTGCATGCAATTCTTAATGTCATATGTCACAGTCGTTATGCTCTATGTACAGTTCATAACCTCATATCTTATAGTTTCTTAACTGTGTACATTTCCTAACTTCACATCTGACATCTTTATAATATCAATTTACATAACTAACTTTACTTGCACCCAAATTTATACACATCATACCTTAGTAAATCTCTTACATGTTTTGGCACGGGATAGGTGCCTTCGTCACGGAGTCCTCTCAGTAGCTAATGCCCTTAAGGACTCCCCGATAATGGCACCTATGCCATGCCGAAACATGTAGGAGTTTTACTAATGTCTGATGTGTATATATTTTGGTGCGTGTAAAGTTGGTTGTATAAATTAATAATTCTGTGCCATGTAGGGTACATGCAATATTAAAATTTTTATAATAATTCACTAACAGATGCACATTTGTATATTGGCACACTTATATTACATTAAAACATTAAGAACTTAATGTAACCATATGAATACAAATTGTGCATTTGTTGGTTAATCTTTATACCTTAGTCACTATCAGTGCATGGAATAAATAACAACAAAAAAATTCATATCTGACAGTTGTTATGCTGTGTGCACATTTCCTAACCTCACTTCTCACAGTTGTTATGCTTCGTGTACAGTTCCAACCTGACATCTGTCACTTGTCATGCCTTGTGTGCAGTTCCTCACCTCACTTATCACAGTTGTTCTGCTGTGTGCACAGTTCCTGACCTGACATCTTGCAGTTGTTATTCTGTTCGTATAGTTCCTGATCTCACGTCTCACAGTTGTTATGCTGTGTGCACATTTCCTAACCTAACTTCTCACAGTAGTTATGCTGTGTGTACAGTTCCTAACCTTACATCTCATGTTTGTTATGCTGTGTCTACAGTTCCTAACTTCACATACCACATTTAACCAGTTTGTTTTTAAGGAATTAATACAATGTTAATACAGTAATTCTTTAATTACCATCTAACTACTGTCAACCATGTACAAATATCTTACAGTTTTTATTATAAAGTAATTGAAAAAACTTGTGGGATTCCAGAAAAACTAAAACAAAATGATGTATGTTGCATTTTTACCTTTTTTTGAATGACTACCTAGCTTGATGATGGTTGATCACTATGCCAAAACATGTAGCTACTGAATAAAACATAGGTATGTTTGACTGCCCAGTTAATGTTGATATGATGTGTAAAGTTTGTAACCTTACATCTCACGGTTGTTGTGCTGTACGTACAGTTACTAACCTCACAGTTGCTAACTTGTTAAGACTATATTTACAGGTTCAGCGAGCAAAGACTAACAATCACAAAGAAATGCTGACAAGTTGCAAGCGAGTGGCACAGTACTGCATGAAACACTGGAGGCAAAAAGCAATGCAGGTTAGTTGACTAGGCCAGAATTTCACATTTTAAGAAGTAATTGAAGTCAAGATTGAGAAGTGGGATATTTATATGCAGGAAGACCTTAAAGTTAAAGGAAGAAAACTGAAAATTAGGGCACAACATATGGTGCTAACTGTCCTTTGGTTCCTGTATATAATTAGACATGTCAGAGCAATAAATTAACCCTTTCACGCTGGAATTAAATGCCTGGGGTACTCCAAAAAGTGCAATAACTGTGCATGTTATTGTTGATGACTTTAGCTGGTTTTGACATTTTAAACTGCGTACAGGTACCAGCTGTGGTTAATATTTGGTACAAAATAGTTAACAGCAGTGCAATATAGTGATGCACTTAAGTGCATAGTTCTGTGGTGGGTTAGTAAAGAGGTCAGCAAAAGTGGTGTCTGAGAAAGCAACTTTTAGTTTTGAAAAATTCTGTTATAAAAATGAGAATAATGGTTAAAAAATTGTATTATATATATGTGTGTTCCTTATAGGTACTGCACATGCAAATCTGACATAATTTTTAAAACATAAAACTGACATCCTTTCAGAACTCCTTTTGCCGATATAACTACATTAACCACCTGAGAACTTCTTGAAACGGAGATGCTGATTTAATTGAATTTACCTGATGTTGTTTTGTATTTCATAGCATTGCTAATGTTGTAATTACTAATAAATAAGAATGTTTTATATTTAATTTGCAGGCATATTTGCCATGTATGTACATTGTTGCACATACCTCATTCAGTGTGTGTTTAACCCTTTAAAGTGTAGTGGTTACATTATGTATGACCAGCTTCTACATTTTGTATATATTTATTATGTAATGTATGAAGGTAGATAGTTGCCACTATATTTGCTGATGGCAGTTTTTTGAATTTGTTTAATGCTTCCAGTCACAGAAAAACATGAAAGAAACGGTGTGGCGAGCAAAGCGTCTTACTAGAGAAATGCAGGCTTATTGGAAACGATATGATCGAGTTGAGCGGGAGACAAGGAGGCGGCAGGAAAAAGAAGCTGAAGAACAACGCAAATTGGATGGGGAGCTGATGGAGGTAAAGTTGATATGCTATCACTTATCAAATTAGAGGTGTTTTGAAGTAGGCAATAGAAGATGTTTTGTAACAAGAAAGAATGCTGTTGCTGAGGTAATTGGAGAGATTCCAGTGGGTATGAATTTAACTTGATTGGGGAAATAGACAATATTCACAGAATGTGGTGGGAAAACCTCTTGATAGATTGACAAATGATTTTATTTAGTATCAGACAGTCCATTGGACCCAACCTGTGCAGCTAATGATGAGTCTGTGGGTGACAGTATTGATATTTTTAAGATGGATCTTTGGGAAATTAGTTGTTTATAAACTGGACAGAACTTGTTCAGGTCATGTTGTATGGTTGCCTTTGGTCTTATCAGTACTGAAGTGTGTTCGCCATGAAGTTTGAAGTATGGAAGGTGGTGCTTACTGAGGTGAGATACCATTATTTTCTGATGGGTCTGAAGTTGTTTTATTTATTTATATTTTTCATTTTAATTCAGAGGGACATATTTTTGCCAAATGTAAAAATGACACTCACAAACATACTGTTCTGTAAGTTCCTCTTCAAGCATTGCCTGTTAGTAAAGATATTGTAATGATAAATCCAGATAACTTGGTTTATACAGATTTGTGGCATAACTAAACACAGCTGGAAATGTAAGCAAGAAGGTTTTGGGTTTCAGGCGAAGCGGCAGCAAAGGAAACTGAATTTCCTTATCACTCAGACTGAGCTGTATGCTCATTTCATGTCCCGTAAACTAGGCGGTGCAAATCATCAGGAACAGTTGAGAATACTCAGTCAATTGGAGGAAGAGAAGATTCCCCGGTTGGCAGCCATTGATGACTATGACAGGTAGGCTGTTGCGTGAAACTTTATTGGAACAGTGAGTTGGGGATGAAGAAAAATAACGTCATAATTTTGTAGAATGAAAAACCAGTTAAACTTGTGTAATGTGCTCTTAAGACTCTGTGGTTATTGTTGGATTTTAATGAAGTTACATTTATAATTGTCTTCTATGTATAAATGTTTTGAATAGTGTCATGATAATGTCAAAACAAATGGAACATTTTTCCTCTATGACACCATCGTACCTGGATTTATACTGGGGCATGTGGTAAAGGTCTTCACATATAGAACCCTAAACTTTTAGATGAATGGGAATGGTCTCTGCCACACACACTACTACCTACTCTACCACTGTAGAGAAAAAGCCCTTCTTCATATAGGAGGCTAAAGCTTCATCAGCTACACAAAGCTGAGAGTAGAGTTTAATTAGAATGTAACCATAACAAGAATGTCTGTGATGTGTGCACTTTGTATCACTGTGGTAATCACCAGTTTCACCAATTTTTAAGATGACGTACAATCATACAGAGGTTATGTTAAAAACCGTATTGTTTGTTCCGTTCCATTCAGTGTGTATATGTGTGCTGTCATGTGCTGTTTTGACTGTGTTGTGCCATTAACAGTGAAACCATGAAGCAGAAAGCTAAGAAAAATGTGCATGATGCATTCCAAGCAGAGCAGAACCGAACACGAGAGTTTGCACATGGGGTAGCTCATGAGTTGACGGATGACTTCAAACTCACAGAGACAAGCATCAGTGCAGATGACGAGCGGCCTCAGCCTTCTATATTTCGGGGCAACCTTAAACATTACCAGCTGAAAGGCATGAACTGGCTTGCTAACCTGTATGACCAGGTATGTTCATTAGGATCTGGACAATATTGGATTTTTAAAGACACAGGTTCTTAATAGCTTCTGTTGCTACAATGAAATACTTGTTTCACTTTCATTTGAGAGTATACCAAAACCCCACATATCTAGTTGATAAATTATGCAGATGGTGAGATTGTGGTTGTGTGGTATGTAATGCTGTGTAGTTCGGTGGATACGTAGATGTCTCTGAGAAAAGAACCTGCTGCCTCTATTTCAGTTCCAGAGAGGAAGACAGTAAATTTTTCTGATATGTCAGCACCTTTTTACCAGACTGCATGTAATTACATCTCATAAGACCATAATCTCACATAGTACAATTTCTTGTCTAATATACGGGAAAATATGGTATGTAATTGCTTTTACTGTGGATGGATTTAACCACTGTAACAGTTAAGTAGCTAGCATAAATTATTACAAGGAGCTCTTGTTTATATCTGTGTTCTGCCTACAGTTATTTTTATTTTGGTGTTAGTTTCTGGCAGTATATTTTCGGTATAAAGATTTTCTTAGTTAGAATATGGAAACATTGAATGAACATTTATCATCTGACAATAGGGTATTTTGGATCTCCCACTCTCATGGGGCTGGTGCCTATATATTAACCTGAGGTAACGGCAGTGATGTTGCATGTGTGCAGTGCTTGACCAGTTTGACATTTTGACTGTACATGTGTGCCATTCTGTACCATAAAACACAGCCAATAAGGGTTTTGGTCAGTAGCAGATGTACCATGTTGGAGGTGTTGGTAGTGTGTGTGTGTGTATATATATTTAAATAACACTTTGCATTTTCTGTCTCTGTAGGGGATCAATGGAATCCTAGCAGATGAGATGGGCTTAGGGAAAACTGTGCAGTCTATAGCATTTCTGTGCCACATAGCTGAGAAATATGGTGAGTGATGTCATGTGTTTGAAAGTGCACTTTTCCTGTTCATATTTGAAGAGCAATACTAAAGTCCTCTGCTTTGTGGTAGATGCTTGGGGACCATTCTTGATCATCTCACCAGCATCCACACTCCACAATTGGCAACAGGAAATGGCCCGTTTTGTCCCAGACTTCAAGGTTGTTCCATACTGGGGAAGTCCTCAGGTAAGATTTTGGTTGCCATATGTCATGTGTAAGGTGAGGAGAATGAGTAAAATGTTTCTTGTGTAAATTTTCAGGTTTTTAGGGTGGTAAGTGTGCTGGTAGATGAATACCAACATCTCTGGAGAAATATTGCTTCCATTTCAGGGTCATTTAAATCCTGAGGATGTAGATATATGAAATTTGCATTGACTAACACTTCTGATTGGAACTCATTTTACTAACAGGAACGCAAAATCCTTCGTCAGTTTTGGGACCAAAAGGACTTGCACACAAGGGAAGCAAGTTTTCACGTTGTGATTACAAGTTACCAACTGGTTATTACAGACTTCAAGTACTTCAATCGTATCAAGTGGCAGTACTTGATTCTGGATGAGGCTCAGGCCCTGAAGAGCACAAACAGGTAATACAGTGACTGGCATCCTTCCAGTAATTGGTGTGTATTCAGGTCTCCTGGCCTCTTCTTCTTCTTTCATCATTTTTGTTTTTTACGGGGTGATGGACAAAAAAATCTTCATCTCTTCTTCCCCCAGCCATTTCTTACAACTCTTCTGATTATGTCTGATCCATATTGTTCTGGATCATTTCATATGCTTTTCTCCATTAAATTTAAACTATAATTCTCTTCTTGGTATCCTTATTCTTTCCATTTTCTAAGTAAGATTTCTGAACCTCCTCCCCCCAAGGGCAAGCATCCCGGAGAATGAAGCTTACTGGTCTGCCACTCATGCTGTTGTCAACTTAGGAGTACAACTTAGACATTGGCAGTGGTTTTCAGGGGGAAGTCAGACTGCTAGGTGTTTATGACCTGTAACCAGTGTGTTCCAGGTACAAAGGCATTGAGATGAAGTGCAGTTGTCTCTTGTGCATGTCATTTATATTGTCCTTTTCTGTTGTTTTCCATCTGCTTGTAGCTGTGCGTAAATTTTACTTTAGACTTGTTATAAAGTAAACACCTAACAAACGGCAGTCATTGTAAAGCGACAGGTATGTGTTTTTTGTGCAAGACTAGGGAGGTGATAAGGGACCCTACCCACACTGTCAAAGCCACAGTCATTCCCCAGAGTGAATTACAGTAGGTACCAGTAATGACTCCTAAAATTACTGTGTACAAGAATCCTTTTCAATCTGATCCTGTCTTTGCATCCTAATCTTTATTTAAGGAGTATTTTCCAATGTTTAATTTCCACACTTCTTGCCTCTGTTGCTTATTTTACACTGTTTGACCAAACATCTTTGTCAGGTGGGTAGTGATCCTGCATCATATTGGAGAAGTACCAGGTTTAAGTCTTGGCCCTGAGACTGATATTCCTGCCAGTTCCCCCCCTCCCCACAGAGTTCTCATTCACTCAATGTGAATGCCAGGCAGTGCTGATGAGAGGGGAGGAACCGAATACAAATAATTAGGGCCTGGTGGTCTGGAAGGGGGCCCAGGGCCCAGGGCCCAACTCTGTTGCATATCTCTTTGTCTTTCTCGGAAATTAGGTAGTGATTTACCTTGTTCATGGCAGTTGTGGCCATTGGCCATCTTGTGTATGATGCTGTCTGCTTCGTTTCCTTACTTTTCGCCTTGCCGGTCTGCCCTTTCTGGGGAACCTGAAAAGATTGTTGACCGGGGCCGGAACCCTCTCTCAACAACCCTGATGCCAGGATAGTATTGTAGATTAGGCCATGTCCAAATCCTTTCCAGTTCATTATTTACTAATCATTGTATCACTGAATGCTGTATAATTGGTGTTATTGGAAATGTCATTAAATAAACCAAACTAAATAAATAATTATGAATCACACCAGTTGCTAACCTTTACCTAGGTCTAACACCCCAGTTCTAAGAGACCTACTGTACATTTCTTATTCTCTTAATTTAAAGACCGTGTATTAATATATTTGATCCAGAATGGAATCATATCAGAATCAATCCTTTATTTGAACGTAATAAGATGAGGATTTGACTGGGATGTCGATGCTGTGGTGGTTCCTGACATTTTGAAGGATGGTAGTGTGTTCATTTTCAAGGGTCAAGCAGCCCAAGAAGAACTGTTCATTATCATTTGACTATGTCACCGTTGATGATGAAGTCATCATCATGCTTCAAACTGCCAAGAACCATTTGTCCAACACGGTGTGACTCCCAGAAGACTTGAATCATTAGCGACACTGTTGCAGGAGCCACAGATCTCTCACAATAATATGACTTTGCACATCATATTTCAGTGTTCGTTGGAAGCTGCTCTTGGGGTTCAGTTGTCGGAACAGATTACTGCTTAGTGGGACACCCATTCAGAACAGCATGGCTGAACTGTGGGCTCTGCTGCATTTCATCATGCCTACCCTCTTTGATTCCCACGATGAATTCAATGAATGGTTCTCCAAGGATATTGAGAGTCATGCTGAAAACAAGACTGGCATTGATGAAAGTAAGTATGAGATGTCATTATTGCACTGTATATTAATGACAGACACTATGTTCATCAAAATGTAAGCAGCACGATAGTTCGTGTGGTTGTTTATTGGCTGTGCATTGCGTTACTACAGTACTGCCTGCGTGAAGAGATACTAGCCAAGCGCTGCACTTTTCAGTGGTTGTGCGTTCTGTGTGCTTGCTTTGTAATGGATGTTGATGTATTAATGGTGACAGATTGAAATATGCAGTACATTGACATTAGTAGTTTCTTTTCTCCTTCCTCCCTGCCTAGTAGTCTTTATTTCTTCTTTCCTGTTTTTCTCTTTTTCTTCCTGTTCCTGGAACTTTCAAACACCATATATGGCAAAACTTCAGTTTTGGCCTTTTGCATTTAACTAGTACTCATTTTATGCACTTTAGTTAGATCCAGCAAAATTTTCTTATGAACCAATTTTGCATTTTCTGAAATTTACATTTATCCAAGGTTTTTAATCTGTTTTTGAGTCCTGACAGTGGCTGTTTTCCCATTTTTTGTTTACAGTAGTCTGTTTTCAAAAATTTAATGTTTTTCTGCACATCCGTGGAAGTTTTCCCTAGTGAAATATGTGTATCTTTATATGCACAGATTTATAAATTTCATTCCAATGAGGTCAACCAACCATTACACTGGTATACTTGGGCAGCAGCGGCCATTTCGTTAATGTGAAGTTGATACCTGCTTGATGCTAGGTTTGGCATTAATTTATTTCTTGCCTGAAATGTGGATATTAGTACACAATTGATGGTTACTGATAAAAGTAATATTGTATCACAAGCTGTTGTTCCCTTTGGAATGTGTCAACCTGCATTGCATTTGAGACTTACAATACTCACGCTAAACACAGTTACGAATATCTGTGAAAAAACTGGATGTTTTATGCCATCTGCGGACTTTTCTCCAACCAGCAGAAATCTTCCAAAAGGTTTCTTGGTAGCAGCTTGCTAAAATTATGGTAGAGAAGCAACTAAACACGTTTAGTTCAATTTTGTCACTTTTATTCCCCTGATTTATATTCTTCTTCAGTTTTAGATTGGTTGTAAGCAGTCCCTTCAAAAATATAAAATTTAGATTTCCCTATGTCATTTTTGAGTAAATCAAATTCAAAATTGTTTTCCCATATACCTGTGTAATACTAATACTTGATGTTATAATTCTGAAGGCAGTTTACCTGATGGTGGTTGTTGGTACTTGAAACAAGAATTTTAAATGTTTTATCCTTGTTTCAGAGCATCTGTCCCGACTGCACATGATCCTAAAACCTTTCATGTTGCGGCGAATAAAGAAGGATGTAGAAAATGAGCTTTCTGACAAGATTGAGATTATGGTTTACTGTCCATTGACAACTCGACAGAAACTTCTTTATTCAGGTATGTACTAAATATTGTGAATCAGTCGATACCTCCTGTGCTGTGTGCTTTGGGGCAAGCTAGAGTTAGAGGCAAAAACAAGAAATGTCTGGACTGAGGCTTGTCATGGCAAATGTGAAGTTCATTAACGTCTCTTGATATATTCTCCTGGATCTATCATCCTTAGACAAATCCTCCTCTATTCTTCTTTGTACTGATCATCTGTCATTTATTTTTGTCCACCCATCTGCTCTAAGATTTTATCAGAATCTGGAAAAGGATTCAAAAAGTAAATTTAGCAGTTTGTTTAAGCCATAAGTCAAATAGCCCTTAAAATGAAGTGTACTGAATTAATTGTATGCATAGTAGTGCTCCTGTAATGTTACTACAGCATTTAAAGTTTCATCAGCATTTGTCCAGAATGTATGTTACAGTTTGTTTGTTTGTGTGTGTGTGTGTGCATGTGCAGACTCATGTGACTGCACACAAGTGCTAATGCAGCTAGGGTGTGAGTGAATTAGTTCAGGTATGTGCTTAAGAAAAGTGGTCTGTATAAAACAGACTGAACTAAACCAAATACAAAATGGGTAGACAGAATTTATTTTAGGTTTGCTTTGCCAAGTTTGAACAAAATTGTTCAGATGCTTCCTGCATTGTTACTAACAGGCAAATATGGGCATGACACACCTAAATGTGAATATGAGTGTGGTCATTTGATGTCTGTATTATATAAGATCCTTCTTTCTGTCCTTTCGGATTTGACACCCATGAATCAGAGTTGTGTATTACCCAGAGACCACACTTTTGTGATCAGCAACATCAAAACCTCAGATCATGTGAAATTAATGGTTTTTTGGGGGGTGAGGCTAGGGGGGCGGGGGACACTGACACATGGAGACTGAACAGAGAATTCAATTAAATATGCATTTTTCTTTCTCAGCCCTCAAAAAGAAAATCCGTATTGAAGATCTGCTGTACTCATATAGCAGCTCGAATCAGACCTCTCAGAGTGTAACATCCAGCCTCATGAATCTCGTCATGCAGTTTCGTAAGGTAAGTTTTGTAATTTTACTGATGTGTGCTCCAGTTAAACTAATGCTAATTTGATGAGGGACCCTTATATGTATATATATATATAAATAAAATTCATAATATTATTTTTTTAAGGTGTGCAACCACCCTGAGCTGTTTGAACGTCGGGAAGCAAAATCCCCCCTCTTTTTCCGCTGCCTGGAGTACGTACAACCTAAGTTACTGTTTGATGATGGACTTTTGCACCTAGCAATGCCCAGCAAAGATCACTTGTTATATAATCGCCTCAGCATCTTTGCCGTGGAGTATATTCACAGATCTATGTTTCCTGTGGAACCCAGGCAAGGTAAGATTGAAGTCATGTACTGTGGAATGTGTGCCATTATTTCTGTAGCCTACTTTACTGTTTAAGGGGAAAGAAATGTGTTTTTTAAGTCACCATGCTGTTTGAACATGTGTGTGTGTGTGTGTGTGTGTGTGTATGTGGGGCAGGGCGTGGTTTTATGTTGTCTGTGGGGGAATATTGTATGAAATACAGCCTATAGTAAAATGAATGCTTTATACATGTATTCATTTGTAGTATGAGGATGCAGACATGATGATAACAGGTATTGAAATGAACAAGGGTGCACAATTGTCAGGTGCCATGTCGCCCAGGTGACCGAATTTTGTACTGGACATCATATATTTATGGGTCCTCAGTATGGAACATACTTCATTTCATGCTTCTTGTGCATAGTATTTTGACGTGGCTCCTAGATGGAAGTGAACAAGAACAATCACTTGCTGAAATTTTTCCTTTTGTAATTTATAGGTATCCGTATTTGTTTCAGGAGTAGCTGCGAACATGCATAGCTGCTTTTCTTTCACACGATTCAGTGATCTCTCTCCAGCTGAAATGCACTACATTGTTTTGGGAGGACTCATTTGTGTGTGAGTAGAAGTAGTTAAATTTATGTAGTTAATGATGTTGTGGATACCTGATTATTGACTGGAGAAACAAGAAATGCATATGTAATTTTGATGCAGAAAATTTATGAAGAGAAGACCAACTTATAGTTGTGACTAAATATTAGAACTGATATGAGATGTGTAGATTGCTGTGATACTGAGCTGCTCAGGATAAGGTTCAGTTGTGATCACTTTAGTTTGTTGGTTTATCACAGAGAGAACTTGAGTCAGGAACAGGAAGGGTGCCAAGTAAGTTTGCTGCCTAATGACCCGTTCTTAAAGTGTTAAACATTCTCAGTTTACATGAGAGATGACAGCAGTTACATACCTATTTTACTGAATACATTTTGTGTTATGTGTTCAGTTAAATAAAATAACTGTAATTATTGGTATTAAAGGCATAGTGAATACCCTTGTGAATTTGTTAAATGTTTTATTTATTTATTTGTTTAATTTGTGTTTATTTTATAATTCAGTTATTCAGAGTACCATATTTATCTGAATATAAGACAAGAATTATTTTGTAATTCATCATATGATAAATGGTGGGGTTGCCTTATGATTGCATACAAAGATAAGAATGTTCTGTTTAGGCATTTTCCTGAAAATTGAAGACTTTGAAGGAGGTTCATCTAGTAGGCAGGATCATTTTTTATTCAGGTACATATGTTACATAGGGTAAAATGATTAATAATTAAGGAATAATGAATTAGAGAGAATGTGGAAGGTAATGCCTAAGATCTGATGTGAGATACTTTGTCTGCAGTTGTCTGGAAGGACTGAGAACTGTGAAAAGTGTGAGTCAGGGTAGCTGGTCTCTGACCTGAAATTTCAACTTGGGGACGTCTGAAGTATGATATAGTAGTGCTACCTGCTTTACTGTGATGTTTAAGTTTGCAGATTGTATCTTTATAATTCCCAGAAATTATCCTGTAGGCTGCTCTGACATACACCACAAGAGGTGTGTGAGAGATTAGGGATTTATAAGTAGCAATAAATGATTGTTATGTGTGCAAATTAAATGTGTGAATAAGTGGTACTGAGTCCGTTTGAGACTGATTGTTCTTCTTTTTTTCTATTTGATAGGTTGCTACACTTGGCTCACTGCCTGAAGTCTGGTTCTCTAATTCACCATCGCCACAGATGGTGGCATGATGACCAACGCATCTGTGTCTCGGCTTCTCGTAATCTGTTCCTGCTCTCTCCAGAACACCAACTGTCTGTCCCTAGTATTGAATCCAGTACCATACTAAGGCATCTTGTTTTTACATCAAGAACATCCTCCAGTGGCAACACAACTTACACACACACCCGTCATGTCCACCATTCAATGCCAGAGACAGTTGAACATCGTATTCTCCGCAGTCGCAAAGCTACAGCTGTAAGGAAAGGTCTTTGTGAAGTGGATGCAGGCAGTGAGTTGGAGGATCAGCGCTCAAGTGGGAAGGCTGCTGCCTTGAGTCCTCTGCACCGAATGGCAAGCAAGCCCCCACCTGCTTCTCCAAAGGTACAGTTATGATTGGTCCTTCAATTATATTATTTTATTGTTGTTTTAAATGTACATGATTTATCTGAAGCTTAGGTGGTGTGGTCCATTATGGGGTCTAGTCTATGGAGTCAACAACCAGAGAAGTGGGTTTCAAATGACATGGGAGGATTGGCATGCAATGCAAGCAAATATAGTTGGAGCCAGCAATGGTCTGTTCCATGTTATTATTGTTGCATGTATTGCAGGGACTGAATAAAACCAGGAGTAACCCCCCGTGTTAGTGGTTAGTAGTCTGGCAAATTTTTGAACTGAGATTCTCCTGGTTACAACCCTGGGGTGTTGGTACCAAACTAAACTACTCAGTGGTGTAGCGTACCTTGTGCTACTAAAGTAATGGTCCTTTACAGTGTGACACTGTAGTTCGATATGCGGTTACCAACATTTTATAAGAAAGTGTTCCATCCAACATTACTAGGATGGGTGCAGCAGGTTTCCCCTCCCTTGTTGTGTCCCTGAGCATGGCTGCTATCACATTGTGTCCCAGCAGATATAGGCTTTCTGTCCAATAAAGCTGCCATGCTCAGGGTTTTGATAAAAGGGATGTAATTTGTGTTCCATCACGTTCCAAACAACAGTAATCTTTGAAGCCACTGCCGTGAGACCCTAAAATTCCAGTACAGATTAAGTTTTTACAGATTACTGAAACATTGACAACAAAAGATAAACTCTGAAATAAAGGCATAGACCAGATGTGAATGTGGAGGGATACGGATGTGGGTCATGTTAATGTTACTATGGTATGGGTATGTGTGTTGCCAACAAATTGTTATGCCTGCTGTTTAAGCAGTCATTTTGTGAATGATGTTATTAAATTGATGATGCATGAATTTAAATTGCAATTTCTAAGTACATACCAATGACATGAAACTTTCACTGTATTTTAACTTCTCATTACAGACTTTACGTAGTCCAAACCATTCAAAGCTGTCAGATATGAAATTATCTCCAAGAATGAGCGGAAGTGGTGGTGACGATGAGGGCCATTTTCCAGGGAAAGTTCCAATTCTCCCAGAATTCCCACACATCCCTCATCCCTCAAGGATCCTGGAGTGTGAGCCAACAGATCTGCCACCATTCTTATATTACACAAGTCCTAAAGTTCAGACAAGAGCTCCCCAAGTGTTCTGCAGTAGCAGAGCAGCAGCATGGCATATGCTACGTCACCAGCATTGTACCAGTGTAGCAGGTCTGCAGACTGTCTGGTTTGGTTCCCCAGAAGCTGCAGCCCTTCATGAAGCCAGGTCACAACATTTCCATCCACTTCCTGTAGGAGGTCTTGTGGCAGCAACTCCTCGATTCGGTTGGTCAAACATCATCGTGCCTGGTAAGTCAGATCAGAATAATGATTGTAACTTTATTCATTTTACTGCTTACATTTATTGTGGTAATTATGGTCATTAAATGTAATAAGACTGTAACCTGTAGGGAGAGGCCACTAATGAGATGTAGGCATGTCTGGGAAGAAAATATTTCAACATGACTCATATAGTGTGGTTGTATTTGGCCCATTACAGGGACCAGTAGACTGGTCTTGTGATCATTGTACTGAACCTCAAGGTTCCCTGAAAGGTCACAAACTTCTTCACTGGCCTATCTGCTGTCAGCTTCTGAATGACTCTGCACCTTGCAGTTAGTGAACACATGAAATTATGCAGAAAACACATAGATGGCATTCTGAAACACTTGCAGATATGCTGCCACCTGTGAGCCAGGTATCAGAGTTATTAGTTGTAGAACTAATTGATTTTACTGGCAGCCAAGAGATGGCATGCATTGTATTGTCAACCTTGAAACTACAGTACAAAGAATATTGTCATAACTGAAGGCAAGTAATTTGCTTTAACATAAATGGAGCCAAGAGGAGGAGTGAGCTGCTCTCATCTTCACTGTGACAGAATTAGGTTCAGGTGGATACTGAAGTGACTGGGAGAAATTGAGTGATTATATTGAAAGATAACAAGGATAGTGAAAGGAAGGGGGAAAGGTCTCATACCAAACCAGATATGGTTTGGAAATTTTTAAATGATGCTATCAGAGTGGCAAATGGCTGTTTTCAGGAAGCATGTTCCTCCCAAATGCCAGTACATATGATACGATACAATATTATCCAGAAGACGCATATTTTTACAAGTAGTTCCTGACATTTTGGAGAAATGTTAAGTGGTCCAAAGAGCCTGTTTGACCTTGACAATGGACGCACTATTCTTCTGTGAACCACAAGTAACCATTTACCGGTTGAGATGGTGGAGCATTCCAGACTGCTTGAATTGTCTTGAACACTGCTGTGGGTACCACAAATTTTGCACTGTATAGTGTCAGTAATAGATGAAATTTAAATATGGAGCATTGGTGGGGTGATACGAAGGGGAGAAGCAAAATATTCAGAGAAAGTATGTCCAAGTGCCACTTTGTTCTTCATGGAGCCTGCATAGAATTATGTGGGATCGTGTGTGGGCCCCTAAATGAGAACCTGGTGACTGCCTGAACTACAGTACAGCCCCTTTGCATGTTAATAGCATTTACCCCCCATTACAAAAAAATGACCCTGCATGTAGTTTGACCTCCATGATCTTAAATTTTCAGGAAAATACCTGTACGAAACATATTTAAATTTATGCATGATTATAAGGCAACCCACATTTTTCATCTGATCTGTTGTGAAAAGAATCTTGTCTTATATTTGTTTCAGTTTGGTGTATTCAGTTTTTAAGTTTGCCTTATAGTCACAAAATTACTGTAAGGTTTTCACAAAGCACAGTTTGGGAGCTACTGTTATTTGTTCTGTTGCTAGACTGTATGTCTGATTTTTATGCTTATTATGGCTTTGTTGTCATGTCTCTTTCAAATTGAGCAGGTGTACTGAATTTGAGTGACAAGGTGAAAGAATGAAATGTGTGCAGTCTAGTAACAGGTCATCAACGTACGTCGCAACCTTTATGAAACAAATCATTTGGTGGCAGGAGAGTCCTGCATTAATGCAATGATTGGATTGTAAGGGATGTGCTATTTATTGCTAGTAGTCACAGGATTTTCATAAGCCCCCACCCCCACCCTCACTTTTGTGGTTAATTATTTGTCTTATTGTTAGCATGAATGAATTGTGCAGTTGATGAATTGTTTATGCTTCAGTGAGCAGGCATTGTGTGAATGTGGTGTTGGATGGGGGGAGGTGGGGGTGACAAAACCGACCACTTTATGCCCGTGGTGTACCCAGGAATTTTGTTCGGGGG
>Ga0123353_10003584_pt1 | contig 19665 bp, 15 predicted proteins | sample TergutLab28metaG_3_FD_92763 | JGI IMG/M metagenome (GOLD analysis project Ga0123353, IMG submission 92763) | Labiotermes labralis P3 segment gut microbial communities from Petit-Saut dam, French Guiana - Lab288 P3 | ecosystem: Host-associated > Arthropoda: Insects > Digestive system > Gut ... | reverse complement strand
GTCCTCCCACTCGACTGGGTTTTCCGGCAGTCCGAGCAGGCCGGCGTTGGACAGATCCAGGGCGTAGAGAAACCGTTTGCGGTCGGCCGGGTCGACGGCGGTTTTGGAACCGTCGTTGCGCGGCTGGAGTGTGTACCCGGACATGAATCCGACGGTGCCCTCGGCTCGGTCCATGTCGCTGTCGTCCATGAAACAGGCGACCCCGTCCCGCACCACGGGCCCCCAGGTGATGAATCCGTCCGACGGAAACTTCCACAGCGGCTTGCCCGTCTTGAGGTCGATCCCCAGCACGCCGTCTCCGACGGAAAACACCAGCGCCCCCTGATGCTCCATCATCCGCCAGTCGGTGGAGGTCAGCCCTGAACTGCGGCCACCAAACCCCCGCCTCAACGCCCAATCGAGGGGATGGCCTTCGCGTATCGCGCTGCCCCCGTACCGCCACACGAGCTTGCCGTCCTCGCGGTTGCAGACGAAAAGAAACCAGGCGGCCCCGTGAAACACATACGTCTCCGTCACCTGAATGGCGTTGTCGATTCGCGGGGCGATCAGCGGCAGTTCCGACAGTTCCCTGCCGCTGGCGAGGTCGATGACCTTGACGCGCGTACAGGGTTTTTTGTCGGTGTCCCAAAGGACATAAAGTTTCCCGTCGCGGACGTCGCTGTGCTTGTATCCGCTGGCGAACCGTGATCCCGAGACGTCCATGTCCCACAGTTTGTCGCCTGTGGCGGAGTTCAGGGCGAGCAGTTTGGTCCCGGATGGATTGTCCGGCTGGTCGGAACGGTAGTGGACCTGGAGCACGCAGGCTTCGGGAGTGTAATGAAGCATGGAAAACGCGGTGCCGTCGAAGAGTTCCGATCTCGGCCGCTCCCAGATGGCCGAACCGTCCTTCAACGCCAGGACACACAGGTTGCCGTTCATCGAACACAGGATGCGGTCGTCCCCGGCGACCGCCCGGCCGACGTTGTCGCGTTGCCAGATCCGCTCGCCCGTGGCGGCGTTCAGCACCAGCAGAGGGGTGATTTTCCCCAACTGCTGGTGACAAATCAGCCTGTCGCCCCGCAGGACCAGCAACGGCTCGTTCCAGTCGAGCGCGGTTTCCCACACCGGTTTACCGTCGGCCAGCGAGACCGCGTGCAGTTTTTTGTCGCCGCCGTAGAAAATGGCGACGTCTTTGGTGACGACGAGCCCCCAGTGTTTTCCGGCGGGGAGTGGGATTTTCCATCGTATGCAGGCGCCGCTATCGATGGCGGCCCAAGGGATGGATTTGAGCAAAAGTTTGGCCCGGCCGGCGATTTCGGGGTCGTCGCCCTGGACGGCGACGCGAAGGGCCGACACTGCCGGCAGGCCGACTTTGGCCAACTCCCGCGAGGCCTGTTCGCGCTTGGTGACGCTCTCGTCCCCCAACTGCGCGACCAGGTCCGCGATGCGCTCCGTCGACACCGCCGGCGCGGAGGTCGGCTGCGATGTCGGAGCGGAGGTCGGCTGGGCGTCCGACGACGAAACGGGAAGCAACCAGACGCAAACCGCCGCCGCACATCCAAACACACGCGATAGATTCATGGACATCCTTCTCAAAAAATTCGCGTAATTCGCATCCTCCATGTCGAAAAAACTGCAAGGCGTCATCGGTTTTCGCGTTCCCTCTCGACGTCGGTGGCGAAGGGCATGCCCAGGCGGGTGATGTCGCGGAGATACGTGATGCGGGGGTTCACGCGGGATAGATCGAGCGTGGCTTCGAGGATGCAATATCGGCCGCTGGGGTACGCGAAACCCACACAGTACACGCGGAATTGAAAGGTCCGCGTGGTCAGCCGCGGCGCGATGGCCTTGTACTGGTCCGCGTCCAGGATGCCCTCGGTGTACAGCCAGGCGGTGCTGGTTTTCAGTTCGGCCCCGAGCGCGTCGCGCGTGTCGGCAATTTTCTTGCCCAGCCCGTCGTCGTCGGCCAGGGCGGCGAGCACCTCCGCCGACGCGCCGTTGACGTTCACCAGCCCGAACAGCATCATTCCGCCGCCGCCCCGACCGCCGCCGGGGAACACCACAAACCGCTCCATCACCGTCGTCAACTCGTCCCTGCCCACGCCCGAATTCAACACCGTCCCCTTGGGCGTGGTGGTCTGGTTCTGCCCCTGCGGCGTGTAGTCGTTCTTCAGCGTGTACGTCATGTCCAGAAGCTGGCTGGGGTGCGTGAACGCGTTTCCCTCGGCCCGGTAGGCCTGGATGAAGAACATCGTCTCGCTGCTCAGGCCGGAGTTGCGAAGCTGGTTGGCGTTGACGCGGTTGAGGTCGATTTTGTCCAGCGGGCGGGGTTCCCAGGTGGCGGGCGTCATCAGGCCTCGCAGGCCCGTGTTGAGCTTTCCGTCGGATTCGTCGGGCGGGAAACTCTCGTCTCCGTCGTTCTCGTTGGGATCGAGAATGCCGTTGAGATTCGCGTCGTTTCCGTAGACGATCCGGGCGTTGAATCCTTTGATCAGCAGCAGTTCGTCGATGGTCGTGACGGGCCCGCGCTTCATGAAGTACGGCGTGCTGAGGGAGTCGTAGTACTCCTGTTTGGCCCCAAGCGGCCTGGGGTCGGTTCCCGGTTCGATCCAGTCCATGAGGCAGTCGGAGAGTTCGCTCCCGTTTTTTTCGCGCGAGAGCAGTTTTTTGACGGCCTGTTCGCCGGCGAAATTGATGCTGAGCTTCGCGCCCTCGTCGACGACGCCGAACCGCGGTTCCTTGTGGTCGGGCGGATTGGGCCCGTAGACGCTGAAGTACCACTTGTCCAGGCCGTCCTCGCAGACGAGCTGATTTTCGAACAAGTCGGGGTTGTCGTACCAGACCTCGCGGTCCTGGAGCGAGCGTTTCAAAACGGCGGCCGTGTAGACGATTCCGCTCATCGCCGCCGCCTTGGCCTGGTGCCTCCCGGCCGACGCGCTCGACGCGCTCAACTCCGCCCGCGTCTGATACAACACCCCCGCCGCGATCATCGCCATCATCACGATCACGGCTAACACAACCGCCAAAACGAAACCGCGGCGAGGAGAGTGACAAGCGACTAGCGACAAGCGACAAGAGTTTCGTCGCTCAATCGTGACGGCCGATTGGTGTGGATTCGTAACAAGCGGCAAGCGACCAGCGACCAGCGACAAGAGGAGGAAAACGTTGTTTTTCAACACCATCACACTGCGCGAGAACGTTTTGAAAGATAAAACGTTCCTTCTCTTGTCGCTTGTCACTGGTCGCTTGTCGCTGTCGTTCACTTGTCGCTTGTCGCTTGTCGCTGCTGTTCGTCTCATCGCAACCCTCCTCTCCCCGGCAGGCCTCGGAGGATGACGGTTTTGTCCAGGCTCATCGTTCCGCCGGTGAGGAAGATCGTCCGGCTGAACGTCGGGTACTCGGCCAGGTAGTCGTCGATTCTCATGTCGGGCAGCTTTTCCTCCTTGCCGATGGTGACCTTGACGGCCACGGGGAGGTTTCGGCGTCGGGGGTCTCGCGGGTCCCAGTCGTCCATCGGCCAGGCGTCGAACCACTCGGTTCCGTCGGAGTACTGAAGGTCCAGAAACCGCACTTGCGAGAGGAACATCGACGGCGTGACGTCTTTGTTTTCGTAGCGGATTTCGGTGGGCGCGATGATTTTCTGGCTGATGCGCTCCAGCCCGGTCACGTGAACGTGCTTTTCCTCGCAACGAAACGAGTGCAGCCGGTAAATGATCATCTGCAAATCGTGCTCGGGCGGAATGGGGTCTTCGAGGGCGTTGCGTTCGGCCCAGATGGCCGGTCCCGGCAACCCGGCCGTGATGAACCGCAGTTCCGGCAGGTCGGTATCGGTGTTGATCGTTCCCTCCAGGCCCATTTGGAGGAACGAATACGGCAGCGCTCCTTCGAGGTCGTCGGTCCAGCGGTCCATGAGCACGCGCTGCGCGCCGGAGACGGCCATGTTATCGACAATCGCTTTCCGCATCTGTCCGGCCCGATGATAAAACGCCATCACCATGCCGATAAACCCCACCGTCAACGCGATGGCGATGATGACCTCGATCAACGTGAAACCACGTCTCGTACTTGTCGCAGGGTTCTTCATCAACCACCTCCGCCGCCACCGCCGCCGCCTCGGCCTCCACGACCGCCGCCACCGCCGCCGCCTCGGCCGCCACCGGGATTGCCGCCGCCACCGCCGCCGGGAGGCTGATCGTCCGTGACCGTTCCGCCGGAGTCACCACCCGTGCCATCGGAATTTCCACCACCCCCGCCGCCGCGATTCCCACCGCCACCACCACCGCGATTCCCGCCGCCGCCCCGGCCTCCTCCGCCACCGCCGCCGGAATTCCCGCCGCCACCGCCGCCACCGGGAGTCCAGCCGTCGCCCCCACCATCGCCACCGCCACCGCGGTTCCCACCACCGCCTCGGCCTCCACCACCACCACCACCGCCGCCGGGGTTGCCGCCACCACCGCCGGGATTTCCTCCGCCTCCACCGCCACCCCCGCCACCGCCACCGCCGCCAGAATTCCAGCCGCCACCGCCTCCACCGGAATTCCCACCGCCGGCGGGGAGGCCGTCGTCGGCGGTGTCGTCGGATTCCTCCTCGGGCAGGACCTCCAGCACGAGTTGGCTCAGCGAGTACGCGAAGTTCGGCGAGTCTTTGTGCCGGATGGTGACCGTCACGCGGTCGATGGGCGGAACGAGGGTGCTGGTCAGCTCCAGTTTGTCCACGACCACTTCATACGTCCATCCGTCGAGGTTGTCGTCGGCGGGGTAGGTCGACTCCGACTCGCCCACCGGCGAGTACGGTAGCGACTGCAATTCCGCCAGTTTGCTGAGGGCCAGATCGGACGCCTGGGTCTTCCGCTGAAGCGCCACGGCCCCTCGCACCGCCTGATCCAACGCCCCCACCACCACGCCCACGCTCAGAAAAAACAACGTCATCGCCAGCACGACCTCGAGCAAGGCCGCTCCACGACCAAAGGCTGTAGGCTGTAGGCTGTAGGCTGTAGGCGCGACAGCCGGTTCATCGCACGTCGCTCCATGCGAACCATCGGCTGCGCCTACAGCCCACAGCCTACAGCCTACAGTCTGAAGTCGCCCAACGCTCCGAATTGTGCTTGATTCGTGTTTCATAGTTTAATGGTCCGGGCACGGTGGCGGCGGCGGGGTCGTGTAGCTGCCGCCGGAATCGTACGAGTCGCTTGAAGAGTTTTGTTTCCGCTCGGCTTCCCGTTTTTCCTCTTCCGTCATGGGTTTGAAGAATGTTGACGTCAGGTCGCCCGTCAGACCGTTGACCGTCACCAGCACGTGCAGGCCGTCCTCGCGGTCGGCCTGCCGCAACTCGATCTCGGCCGAGTCCGAGCTCGCGTCGGGGAAAAACGTCACCGGGTTGAGCGGCTGATCGTCCTCGCTCCGAAGCCCGTCGTCCCGGCGCTGAATCAGCCGCCAGCTCGACGTGCCCAGCAATTCGCTGCGCACCACGCGGACGAGATCGTTGGGGGCGTTCTGCGCCCAGGTGGTTTCCAGCGGGACGAATTCGTTCGGTGCGCCGATGGGGTCGGCCTCCACCCGGATCACGATCGCGCCCTCCTCGTCCACAGCCAATTCGATCCGTTTGCCCAGGTTGCACGATTCGGACCGGCACAGCCTCACGAGCGTCTCCACCCGCATCCGCCCCTCCTCCAATTTCCGCGATGCCGACCAGTTCGTGTAATTCATCACCGCCAAGCCGAACAGCAGCGTCAGCAGGGCGACGGAGAGGACGACCTCGATGAGCGTGAAACCACCAGACCAGCGACCAGCGACCAGCGACAAGCGACCAGAGAAGGCAACGCCCTCCGTATTCCTCGTTCTCGCGTCAAACAATGGTTTTGAAAGACAAAACACTCCCGCTCTTGTCACTTGTCGCTTGTCGCTTGTCGCTTGCTTGCCCATACACACGCTCACTTCCCAATCGTCGAACTCATGGTGAAGATCGGGTACAGCAGCCCCATGGCGATGAATCCGATAATGACGGCCAGGACGACCAGAATGAGCGGTTCGATCAGCCGGACGGCGGCGTCGACCTGCCGGGCGGTGCGGCGTTCGACGGTGTCGGCGATCTGAACCAGCACCTTTTCCATCTGGTTGGACTCCTCGGCGATGGCCACCATTTCGATAATTTCGATGGGGAACAGGTTGCTCTCCCGCAGCGGATTGGCCAGCGGTTCGCCGGCGCGGACGTTCTCGGCCGCCCGGGCGATGCACTCCTGCAACTGCGAAATTCCGGCAGCGTCCTTGGAAATCGCCAGCGCCTGGAGCAGCGGAACTCCGTTGGCGAGCATCGTCCCCAGAATGCGGCAGAACCGCGTGATGGCCACCATGCGGATCGGTCGGCCGGCCAACGGAATGCGAATCCGCCAGTGGTCCCACTTTTTCCGCCCCCACTCGCTGCGAAGCATCGCCCGGAACCCCAGGGCGGCCAGCACCAGAATCCCCAGCGCCAGGAACGCGTGCTCGACCAGCAGTTCGCTGACGGCGAACAGGAACCGCGTCGGTGCGGGCAGCGTCCCTTCCACGCCCGCGAACAGTTCGCGGAATTTCGGTACCATGATAATCAGAATGCCCGTCACCAGCACCGTGCCGAAGAACGTCAGCACGGCCGGATAAATCAACGCGCTGGTGACCTTGGCCTTGAGTTCGTCCTGCCGCTCGATGTAGGCCGACAGGTTCATGAGCACGTCTTCGAGAAACCCCGCCTGCTCGCCCGCGCGGACCATGGCCACGTGGAGGGGCAGAAAGGCCTTGGGGTGGCTGCTCATGGCCTCGGCGAAGGTTTTGCCCGCCGCCACCTCGGCGTGCACGGCCAGGATGGCCTCGGACAACAGGTGGTGGTGCGTGCTCCGGGCGAGGGTTTCGAGGGCGCGCAGCATGGGCACGCCGGCCCGGAGCAGGTCGGACAACTGCGAGTAGATCGTTCCGACGTCGCGCAGGCGGATTTTTCCACCACCGAACGCGGGCTTGGGCGCCGCCTGTTCCGTCACGCGGATGGGGAACAGTTTCCGCTCGTCGAGCGTCCGCGCGACCGCGACCTCGCTCTCGGCCTGCATCACGCCCGTCACCTGCTGCCCGTTCGCGCCCCGGGCTACATATTCAAACGTGGCCATGAACACCTCATCCTCATCATACAGATTAACGCACGAGAAGGCGTTCTGTTTCCGAAAAAGCGGGGATCAGTCAATGTTCTGTGCGCGTTCCACGGCCGTGGTTCCGGCGCGGTAGGCGTTGATGTTTTGTTGAATCAGGCTGGTTTTTCCGCTGAAGCAGTCCCGGACGGCTTCTTCCACCACGCGTTCGAAATCGTCTTTGTCGTCGCCTTCGAGGAAGAACCCCTGCATGATCGTCGCCAGCGCGCCGAGGATCACCGAGTTGGCGAACTGCTGCGAGCCCAGTTTCCGGGCGATCTCGGCGGCGGGGACCCGGTAGATGAGCAGTTTCCGGTCGTCGTTGCGGGGGGCGCGGATCGTCGAATTGTCGTAGATGACCACGCCGCCGGCCTTCACGTCGCCGAAGTAGCGGTCCAGCGACGGTTGATTCAACGCGACCAGCAGGTGGCAATCGTTGGCGACAAACGGTGAATGGATATGCTGCCGGCTCAGGATCACCGAGCAGGTCGCCGTTCCGCCGCGCATCTCCGGTCCGTAACTGGGCAGCCAGGAGACGTTAAAATTCCGCAGGCGGCTCATGGTGGCGATCATGATGCCCAGCGACAGCACGCCCTGCCCGCCGAATCCGGCGATTTTGATCCGCTTTTCCCGGCTGAAGATGTCGGAAGGAACGACGTAATCGTCCTTCACGTGCCTGGCCGCCTCGACGGGGTAGAGCGCCTTCTTCACCTCGTCGGGATCGTACTGCCCCACGGGCCTCTTGATCGGGTCGCGTGTTTCGGCGATGTCTTTGAAACAGCCGGTCGGAAAGTAGACGGTCATTTTTCCGTCGATGAATTCGTTCATCTGTCGGGCGTCCATTTTCAGGTTCACCGGACAGCCCGACAGGCATTCCACCAGCGAGAATCCCTTGCGGTCGATCGCATTCCGGATGGCCTTTCGCGTCGCGCGGCGGGCCTTGAGAATGTTGGAGGCCGTGCTGAGCGCGACCCGCTCCACGTACACCGGCGCGTCGAGGGCGGAAATCATCTCCGACACCTTCAGCGGGAATCCCTCGTTGAACACCGACCGGCCTTCGGGCGTGGTGGTGGTTTTCTGTCCCGGAAGCGTCGTCGGGGCGGCCTGTCCTCCGGTCATTCCGTAGACGGAGTTGTTGACGAAGAACACGGCCATGTTTTCACCGCGGTTGGCGGCCTGGATGAAATGGTTGAACCCGATGGCGCCCAGGTCGCCGTCGCCCTGGTAGCCGATCACCAGCGAATCGGGGTTGGCCCGCACCAGCCCCGTGCCCACCGCCGGCGAACGCCCGTGCGGAACGGAAATACCGAAGCAGTCGAAGTAATAGTACGCGAAGACCGCGCAGCCCACCGGCGAAATCAGGATCGTCCGGTCCTTGACGTTGAATTCGTCGATGGTTTCGGCGATGAGTTTGTGCAGAATCCCGTGCCCGCAGCCGGGGCAGTAGTGCATGTTGGTTTTATTGTCGCCGGGGCGACGGGTGAATTCCGGGAAGAAGCCTCTGGAGCGGCCACAGACGATTTTTTCCCGTGGCGAGGGCGTCCCGCCCTCGCGGTGCGTTCCATTGGCCTGGGCGCCAGGGGACGCCAAACCGTCTTCGCCAGACGCGGGCGAGACGCCCACGCCACGTTGCGTGTTTTTTTCCGTTGTTTCAGCCATGGGCCACCTCACGGATAATGTCGCGCGTCCGGTCGATGATTTCCGAGAGGCTCGGGATCATGCCTCCCATGCGATGGATCAGTCGAACGGGAACCGATCCGTTGACGGCCAGCCTCACGTCTTCGACCATCTGACCGGAGCTCAGTTCGACGCTGATGAACACCTGGGCCTTTTCCACGGCCTTGCGGACCGCGTTGGTGGGGAAGGGAAACAGCGTGATCGGCCGAAGCACGCCGACCTTGTAGCCGCCCTTTCGCAGGTTCGCCGCGGCGGAAACGGCCAGGCGGCCGGAGATGCCGTAGGCGACCAGCACGATTTCGGCATTGTCCATCCGGTATTCCTCGCATCGCTGCTCGGCGGAGGCGATGGCTTGGTACTTGGTTTGCAGATGATGATTGACCGTTTCCAGTTGCTCGGGTTCCAGATAGATGGAGGAGAGGAAATTATTACGGGGCCGCCCCGGCGCGAGCGCCCATTCCGGCAGCGGGCGGCGTTGCGCGATCGGTTCGGGCAGTGCCAGCGACTCCATCATTTGCCCGATGACGGCATCGGTCAGGAGGTACACCGGCGTGCGATAGCGTTCGGCCAGGTCGAATCCCAGACCCGCGAAATCGCACATTTCCTGCACGCTGGCGGGCGCCAGCACGGGGCAGCGATAGCTGCCATGCCCGCCGCCCTTGACCACCTGGAAATAGTCGGCCTGTTCCGGCGCGATGTTGCCCAGTCCCGGCCCGCCGCGCGTAATGTCCACGATCAGCGCCGGAAGTTCCATGCAGGCCAGGTACGACACGCCCTCCTGCATCAGGCTGATGCCAAGCCCCGAACTGGCGGTCATCACGCGCCGCCCCGCCGCCGAGGCGCCCATGACCATGTTCACGGCCGCCGTTTCGCACTCCGACTGCAAAAACGTGCGCCCCAGCCTCGGAAACCATTTCGCCGCCGCATGCGCGATTTCGCTGGCCGGCGTGATCGGATACCCGAAAAAGCACTCGCATCCCGCCAGCAGCGACCCGTGCACCACCGCCTCGTTGCCGCTCAGCAATAATCTATGGGTCCATTTCATGAGGATTCACGTTCACAAAGAGTCCCGCGGGCTGGAGCACTCGACCAGGGTGATCGCGCCGGGCTCGGGGCAGGTGTAGTAGCAGTGGCGGCATCCGATACACCCGCTACCGACATACCGCGCGTATACATAGCCCATCGGATTGAGCACGCCGCTCATTTCCAGAACACTCCGCGAACAGGCCGCGATGCAACGCTCGCACCCTTTGCATTCCTGGGGCTTGATGTCGACACGGTAGTTTTTTTTCATCGCCGACACTTCCATCTTCCCGCGCGTCGCCGTTGCGTACCGGCGCGTTCCGCGCGTGCCATACCATACCAGAACGGCCGCTCATCTGAAAGCGAGAAACGAACGCCCTCACGCGCTCGGACCGCGGACCTCGAATTTGAACCCCTTCGCCACGGCGTCGACCGTCACGTGGGAACCGTCGCGGATGTCGCCGGAGAGGAGTTTGGTCGCCAGGCCGTTTTCGAGTTTTTGTTGCACCACGCGCTTCAAAGGCCTCGCGCCGTAGGTCGGGTCCCAGCCCAGTTCGGCCAGCAGTCCGTCGGCGGCGTCGGTGATCTCCAGCGTGATGTTCCGGTCGGCCAGGCGGCGGGACAAATCGGCCACCTGGATCTTCACGATCGCGGCCAGGTTGTCCTTGCTGAGTTGATTGAACGTAATCACCTCGTCCACACGGTTGAGAAACTCAGGCCGAAACGCCTGCTTGAGCGTGTCCTTGATCCGGGCTTCGATTTCCCAATCCTCGGCCCGCTGCTCGGACAACTCCTGAATGAACTGGCTGGCCAGGTTGGACGTCATCGCGATGATCGTGTTCTTGAAGTCCACCGTCCGCCCTTTGCCGTCGGTCAGCCGCCCGTCGTCGAGCACCTGCAACAACACGTTAAAAACATCCTTGTGGGCCTTCTCGATCTCGTCGAACAGAATCACCGCATACGGCCGCCGTCGCACGGCCTCAGTCAATCGGCCGCCCTCCTCGTACCCCACGTATCCCGGCGGGGCGCCGATCAGCCGAGCCACCGAGTGCTGCTCCATGAACTCGCTCATGTCGATGCGGATCATCGCGTCCTCGGTGTCGAACAGCAACGCGGCCAGCGCTTTGCACAGTTCGGTCTTCCCCACGCCCGTGGGCCCGAGGAAAATAAAGCTGCTGATGGGCCGCCGCGGATCGCCAAGCCCCGCGCGGGCGCGGCGGACGGCGTCGGACACGGCCCGCACGGCCTCATCCTGACCGACCACGCGCTTCCGCAACTCGTCCTCCATGTGCAGCAGTTTGTCGCGCTCGCTTTCCATGAGTTTGGTCAGCGGAATGTTCGTCCACTTGGCAACGACCTCGGCGACGTGCTCGGGCGTGACTTCCTCGCTGGTGAGTCCGCCCTGTTCCTGCATCGCCGCCAGCCGGGACTCGGAGTCGGCGAGCGATTTCTCCAGCTCGCGCAAATCCCCGTACTGAATCCGGGCGGCCGCCTCCCAGTCGCCCTTGCGCTGGGCCTGCTCCAGTTCGGTCCGCTTGCCCTCGATCGTCTCCCGAACCGCCTTGATCTCCTTGAGCACGCCCTGCTCGTTCTGCCAGCGGACCGACTCGGCGTCGAAGCGGCTTTGCAATTCGCCCAGTTGGCCCTCGAGTTGTTCCAGCCGCTCGTGACTGGCCTGGTCCTTCTCCTTCCGCAGGGCTTCGCGTTCGATCTGGAGTTGCATGACGCGGCGCTTGAGTTCGTCCAACTCGGCCGGCATGGAGTCGTTTTCGATTCGCAACTTGCTGGCCGCCTCGTCGATGAGGTCGATCGCCTTGTCGGGCAGGAAGCGGTCGGAGATGTAGCGATGGCTCATGACGGCCGCCGAAACCAACGCCGCGTCCTGAATCCGCACGCCGTGGTGGGCGTCGTAGCGCGGTTTCAAGCCTCGCAAAATCGCGATCGTGTCCTCGACGCTCGGTTCGTTCACCATGACGGGCTGAAAACGGCGTTCGAGGGCGGCGTCTTTTTCGACGTATTTTCTGTACTCGTCAATCGTCGTCGCGCCGACGCACCGCAACTCGCCGCGGGCCAGCGCGGGCTTGATCAAATTGCCCGCCGAGATCGCGCCCTCGGCCGCCCCCGCTCCGACCACCGTGTGCAACTCGTCGATGAACAGAATGATCCGCCCCTCGGCGGCCGTCACCTCTTTAATGACGGCCTTGAGACGGTCCTCGAACTCGCCGCGGTACTTCGCGCCCGCCAGCAGGGCGCCCATGTCCAGTCCGATGATCGTCTTGCCTTGCAGACCGGCCGGGACGTCACCGTTGACGATCCGCTGGGCCATGCCCTCGACGATGGCCGTCTTGCCCACGCCCGGCGAACCGATCAGAACGGGGTTGTTTTTCGTCCGCCGGCTGAGCACCTGCATGCACCGCCGGACCTCCTCGTCGCGCCCGATCACGGGGTCGAGTTTGCCCGCCCTCGCCATTTCGCACAGGTCGCGCCCGTAGCGTTCCAGGGCTTGGTACTTGTCCTCGGGGTTCTGATCGGTGACGCGCTGGCTGCCGCGGACGTCCTTCATGGCCGCGAGGATGGCGTTGCGGTCGGCACCGAGGGTGTCGAGCACCTGCCGGGCCTCGGAGGGCTCGCGCGAGAGCGCCAGCAAAAAGTGCTCGACGCTGATGTAATCGTCCTTCAATTCACGACTTTCGGCGTCGGCGCGGTTGAGAACGGCGTTCAGGGCAGGGTCCATGCCCATGCCCGCCTGCGACGACTGCCTGGGCAGCCGCCCGAGTTCGCTGTCGACGATTCGCTGGACCCGCTCGGCCGGGATGCCGACCTTCTCCAGCAACGGCAGCTCCAACCCGCCCTCCTGCCGCAGCAGGGCGGCCAACAGATGCAGCGGCCCGATCACCGGATTGCCCATGTCCGACGCAATCCCCTGTGCCGACGCGATCGCTTCCTGCGCCTTCACCGTTAATTTGTCCAATCGCATCGTGAAAAACCTCCCGTGTCGCGGGCATCTTGCCCACGATTTTTGTGGCGCGGGCGTCTCGCCCGCGCAACGGTTTCATTGGCCTGGACACGAAAGCGCGTCAAGGCTCCTGGCCTGCCAAACGCGGGCGAGACGCCCGCGCCACCCTGTAATTCCAAGCAATTCGCGTGCCAGGCGTAAGTCCTTGACCCATCACGCCTTTCCCGCCCCTCGCCCTGCCAAACGCCCCGCACCCCCCCTTCCGCACCGTCAATTCGGCAGACCGAACACGATGTGCATATGGCCCTGCTGCTACAGTCTCGAACACGCGCATCTGGTCGGTCATCATCAGCACAACATTCGGCCGTTTCATGGCGTCTCCTTTCCGCGACGTCAACGGGTGCGGAACATCCTCGTGACAGGCCGAACACAATACCCCACACTGCGCGTTGAGGCAATCGTCCATGTTGCATCGTCTTCATTGGCCAATCGTGTCGCCCGGAGATATCGTGGCCGTCGCGATCGGACCGGCGGCGGTTCGACGCGTTCGAACTGCCGGGCGGGTTCTTCCACGAGGACTGGTTCTCCAACAACCTCCAGGTGGCACGCCACATGGACGATGACTCATCCAAAAACCTCCTTGTCATTTTGCGAAGTTGTGAGACAATACAGCGGCCTTCGTTGCGTAACGGGTGCGTTATCGGAGGTGCGGCGTTCATCCCGTGGAGTTACAAGGAGATATTGTATGTGCCGAATGACATGGGTCGTTTGCCTGGCGGCGGTTTTGGCGGTCGGGGCGTTGGCGGAAGAAGCCACGGACCCGGTGCTGTTTTTCTCGAATCCCTCCAGCGTGAACCTGCTGAACGCCTGGAATCCCAACGGCAGCTACGGACTGGCGTTTGACGTCCGGTACTACACGGTCAACGCCGGGGGCGATCTGGTCCTCGCCCACAGCAACGGCGACCTGGCCAGCGGCGTTTCCGGAAACCCGTACCTGCGCCTGAACACCAGCAGCCTGTGCCCGGCCCGCTTTTTGGATTTATCCAGGAAGGGCACACCGCTCACCAACACCGTCGGGACAAACGGCGGCTGGTACGAGATCACGTACGATCTGGGCAAGGTCACGGAGATCGGCCGGCTCGAAACCTTCTGGCAGAAAGGCGATAATTCCACGCAATGGGGGCAGTATGGCGCCCGGTACCAATGGGTGGACGACAAGGGACATGTCGTCGCCGGATGGTCCAACGAGGACATCATCAAGGCCTATTACACCAACACCGATGGCGGCCTGATCATTAACCCGGTGATGGAATTGTCGTCTTCGTCTTCGACGCCAATCGCGTTGACAACGCCCGTGACGACCCAGACGCTCACGTTGCGGGTGTTCATCGAGGCCGGCCGCAGCCTCGCACCCCGGCTTCATGGTGTGGGCGCGTACGCGACCACCGACGAGCACGTGGCGATCGACGGGCGTTACAGCATTTTCAACCAGGAAAATGTCGGGGTCGCCGCGAGGCATAACCTGGGATACATCGACGAAACCGACGGCACGCGGGTCATTACGGACATCGGCGGCGGCGCCGTGATCGGGGGGAACTTCAACGGCAACGCGCCAGCCAATTGGACCACCATGAGTTATGGGGCCGGCAATGGCAAACTCCCCACGGTGAACGACGCCACTCCGTCCCCGTTTGGCGGCTGTGTCACATGGGACGTGTTTTCGCAAGACTATGAGATGTACGGATTTATTCTTACGGTGGCGAACACCCAACCCGTCCCAGGCCTGAAAATCGAAATCCATGACGGCACGGAGTGGGTGACGGCATGGGGCGGCGAAAACGGGACGGATTTCGTTTATCTGGTCCAGATGGACGGCCTCGCCTACATCGAGTTTGACAACGTGGTGATCGGCAACCAGGTTCGGATGTCCTGGAGTGCCATCATGGGAACCACACCGGAAATCCGCCAGTTCCAGTTGTTCGGTGCCGCCATTCCCGAACCGGCGACGATGAGCCTGCTGGCGCTGGGCGGCCTGGCGATGTTGCGGCGGCGAGGGTAGGTGTGGCGAATTCGCGAACGCGGGTCGGTACGCATTTACCATGGATTCCATTCTGGACACGAACGGAGACCATGGTAAAATACAGTCACTTGGCAGATCCGTATTCATTGCCAGAAGACAAAAGGAGAGCGAACATGTATCGGCTCACGATGGCGGCATGTTTGGCGGCGTTGGGGTTGTGCGGAGCCGTTTCGGCGCAGGTGTTCGAGGACCGGACGCAGGTGAACATCCTCCGAGGTCTGGACGTGACGGTGACGGCGAAGACCAATAACGGCGACAACTGGAGGAATCCCGACAACGCCCCGCTCTTTGCCTACGGATTCTCTAGCTTCAGGATGCTTTCCCGGACGACGGTGTCGCCGACCGCGATCGGGGATCCCGCGTTTTTCGGCTACGGGGTGTATGGTCCGTACGCGATGAACGACAGCAACATCATGGGCGGCCTTCCGCTGGCCTGGGAGTTTGATTTCGGCGTGGTGCAGAATGTGCAGACCATTCGCGTGCAGGCCTTTTATCGAAGCAGCGACGGCCTGAATTTGGGGTTCACGTCCGCCAAGGTGTACACGTCGTCGGACGGCATCAACTGGAATTTCTTCGCGACCGCCGACGGCGCCTACTCGGGCGGCGAAGGCAGCTACGTCGGCAGCCTTACGTTGAAGGACACGGGCGGCAACGTCATCGACACCGACACGCGGTACATGAAAGTGGAGCCGATCACCAGCAGCCGCGTGTTCGTCCACAACTTCGGCGTGTACGGCAGCGCGGGCGCGATGGACGGCGTGCAGGCGGCGAAACTCGACCTGATTTCCAGCGCGGGCCTGGCCAGCGGCTCCGGCGGCGGCCCCGCGGTGGCGATCAACTCCAGCAAGTTCCCCGTGTCCGGCAGCACGTTCGCGGATTTCGCGAATCAGACGTCGATCAACGGAAACCAGTCCATCCCGCTCAGTGCCGCGGGGGATTGGATTACCGTGACGTTCCAGAACGGCCTGGTGTATGAGTTCGAAAAATTCGCCGTCATGACGGACAATTTCGCGTACATGAACGAAGGCGCGACGTTCAGGCTCGACGTGTTCACGCCGACGGACCTCGACGGCGACCTGAGTGTCGGCTCGTGGAGCACCGTGCTGGCCAATGCGTCGCTGCCCGTCAGGACGGCCACGTCGGAGGCCTTTGCGTATTTCGATCTTCCCGCCGGCACGATCGGAACGGAGATACGGATCACGCTGCTGGACGCCGGCACGCCCTTCAATGACAACAACGGCGCCGCCGCCTGGGCGGGGAAGGGTTCCAACTACATCAACGACCTCCAACTGTTCGGCCACGTGTATGACCCCATTCCCGAACCGGCGACGATGACCCTGCTGGCGTTGGGCGGCGTGGCGATGTTGCGGCGGAAATGACGCGATGCCTTACCGATACAACGGCCGGGATATTTTTCCGCTGATCGAGGTGTATCATGACGCGATTCCCCACCTGGCGGGGGTTTCGATGCGTGAATTCTTTCTCGATCCGGGCGTGTGCGCCCGCGCGTGGCGGGACGGGACGGCCCGCTTCAACGAGTTGCTCGGCGACATTTGTCCGCCGCGGCAGCCTGGGCCGCCGCCGATTTCGTATGGGCATCTCATGTGCCTGGGAGCGCCCGTAACCGTTCCGCCGGACGGGGAACCGAACGTCGCGCCCTTCGCCGGTTCCATCGACGAAGCCATCGACATCCTCCAGGCCCGGAGTGGCATGGATTTCGCCGGGCACGAATGGTTCCGGCACTACCTGGACCTCTGGCGGGTTCTCCAAGAGCAGTTCCCCGGCGTGCACATGCCGTTTTCCGGGTTTGGCGCGCAGGGCCCTCTCACGTCCGCCGTCCTCATGCGGGGGCAGGATTTTTACCTCGACCTCCTCGACGAGCCCGAGAAATGCCAGACGTTCCTGCGGCTGATGGTGGACAGCATCGTCACGTTCAGCCGACTGACGCGGCGGATCAACGGGGAACCGGAGGTGCCGTCGGGCGGTTTTCTCGCCGACGATTTCGCCAGCCTGATCTCGCCCGCCCAGTGGCCCGAATTCGTCATCCCGGCCATCAACCGGCACTTCGAGTCCATCTGCCAGCCTGGCGGATACCGGTTTCTGCATCTGGAAAACCTCACGCCCAGTCACCTGCCGCGGCTGACGGCGTTGGGGTTGTCGCACTTTCAGCCGTCGGTGTCCCCGGCGCTGACGCTGGAAACCGTGCGGGCGAACCTGGCCGCGTCCATCACGTTCGACTGGCTGCTGTACGCCTACGACGTGACGGCGATGTCCGACGCCGCCATCCAAACCTGGGTGGACAAAACGGCCCAGGCCGGCGTGACGCGCCTCCGCACCCAGATCGGCGCTTACGCCATCGGAACAAACAAACTCGACCGCATCCGGGCGTTCCACGCGGCGTTCGAAAAATACGCCGTGTGACCGCACGCTGGCGACGGACCCGCGGCCTGATCTACGCCGACGCCCACGCCGCCACCGATGGCTGTCCGCATGTGGTGCGCCTGGACACGGTCCATGCCAACAAACTCGGCAACATGCTGATCGCCCATCGCATTTTCGAAGCCCTCGCCCGCGCCTGCCCCGGCCTGGCCGGACGCTTACCCTTGTTTTGACGGCTTTTTTCGCTTTTGGACAAAAATTTTTCGATTTTTCGTTAAAATTCGTCGTTTTTTCTTGACGACGTGCCGATTTATGGGCAAATTCACATGAAATGACTCGGACCGTGTGGTCCGGGCGAGGCGATTTGCACCGTGCAGGATGTGCGGCGCCGCCTCGAAGTGTTGCAGGTTTTGCTATCTCAAGAGAAGGAGCAATCACGATGGCAAAGGCATTGACGAAGTCGCAGATCATGGCCACCCTGGCGGAAAAGTGCGAACTGCCCAAGAAAAAGGCCGCCGAGATGGTCGAGGTTCTCGTGCAGTTGGCGTACAAGGAAGCCAAGAACGGTTTCACGGTTCCGGGTCTGGGCAAACTGGTCCTGGTCAACCGCAAGGCCCGCATGGGCCGCAACCCGGCCACGGGCGAATCCATCAAGATTCCCGCCAAGAAGGTCGTCAAGTTCCGCGTCGCCAAGGCCGCCAAGGACGCGATCATCGCCGCCAAGAAGTAAGGTGGACGAGTTTCCCTCCAAAAGGCATGGGCCGCGTACGCGGCCCGTTGCCTTTTGGGGGAGAAGCGTCTCGATCCGCCCCAAGGTCATCGCCTCTATAGGCTGCCCACGCGCCCCCACGATCTTCGTGTTTGGCGCGCGCTGGCGGGTTGGCCCTGCTGTTTTGCGCCGTGGAACGGTCCTGCCGACAGGACCGTTCCATGGCGCAAAACAGCAGGGCCAACCCGCCAGCGCGCGCCGAACACGAATTCACACGCAAAACAGGGGAAAATTCGATGCGACGGCCCTGTTACCCGCCGCCCGACCTGTAGTTCCATGTGCCGCCCGCCGTCACGGTGGAGCGGGGCAGGATGATGACGGAGGGCGTTGTGTCCGTGGGTGTGTTCGAGGCGTAGCGGGACGGGGATTCCGCCGCCAGCGTTTTCAAATGGGTCTGGACGGCCCGGGCCGCGTCGCGGACGGCGGGGTTGGGATCGTCGGCGAGTTGTTCGAGCAGCCGCCGGCGGGCCGGCGTGGCGTGCGTTCGCAGGGCGCCCATCGTCATCAGCCGCAGGTCGGGATCGTCGGCCGCGGCTAACCGTTCGACCAGCGGGTGGTGCGGCTCGGTGTGCTCCAGCCACAGGCGGATGTTCTCGCGCGAATAGCGGCGGTCGTTGTCCCTGGCGGCCAGGCGGTCGAACATCAGCCGCGTTTCGTCCGTTTCCACAAGCGGCTCGTCCAGCCAATTGGGGAGGTGCTCCCGCCACGATGCCTCGCTCCCGCCCGCGGCGAAACGGGGGTCCTGCTCCACGTCGGCGCGGATGGCGTCGATCACGGCCTGCCGCTTGGCCAACGGCAGGGCGGTGAGCTTCTCGATGGCGTTCGACCGTTCATACGGCCTGCTCGACAGCGCCGCCCGCCACGCGTCCACGTACTGTTGCGGCGTGGAAACAGGCTCCATTCGGATCAGATACTCCAGCAGCACCTCAAGCCTCTCCCACGTGAGGTTACTGCCGACGACATGGTTCTTGAACCTCGGCCAATACTGCATGGCCAGGCTGTCCTGGCCGCGGTCGAGGAACAGGAACTCCAGATGTTCCATGTCGATTCGGATGCCCGGACTGGCCATGAAATCATCCGCGAACCGCATAACGTCGTGGGCGTACACGGTGCGAAACTCGCGCCCGAGCGGCCCGCGGAAGTTCGCCAGTTGGTACATCCACCGATTCACGCTGGCGCTGCCGATGTGCACGGTGTTCTCGTAGGACAACCGGCCCGGCGTATCGCCGCGCATCCGCCAGTCGTGACGGACGAACCATGTGAACGCCGCCGGACCGCCAAGCCGGCCGATGATGTCGTCGAATCCATGCCCCTGCTCCCCCCGCCAGCAGATCAGGGCGGGCACGATCCGTTCCTGGATCGGGTTCGGCCCGCCGCTCGCCTCCAGCCGCTGGTGCAGCAGCCACACGGCCTGGGCCAGCACGAATGCCCGCGGCGGGAGCGACGTGTCCGTCAACGGGTCCCACGTTCCGAACCACGTTCTGCCGCTGTAAAATTGGCCGAAACTGTAGGCGTAATTCCGGTGCCGCGTGCGGCGGATCATGTCCACGGCCGCGTCAACGAGTTGCTCCGTGGAGAGCAGGGGCGAAAGTTGCCCGACCGCGAACCCCTCGATGCTGTCGGTGGTGTACGAACCGGCCCGGTCGGCCGT
>Ga0123353_10003582_pt1 | contig 19669 bp, 21 predicted proteins | sample TergutLab28metaG_3_FD_92763 | JGI IMG/M metagenome (GOLD analysis project Ga0123353, IMG submission 92763) | Labiotermes labralis P3 segment gut microbial communities from Petit-Saut dam, French Guiana - Lab288 P3 | ecosystem: Host-associated > Arthropoda: Insects > Digestive system > Gut ... | reverse complement strand
TGGGCATCCTCACCAACCGGGACCTGCGCTTTTTGGAGAACTTCGACCAGCCCATCGCCGGCGTGATGACCAGCGAGGGCCTGGTGACCTCCCACGTGGGCACCACCCTGGAGCAGGCCAAGGCCATCCTGATGAGGCACAAGATCGAGAAGCTGCCCCTGGTGGACGGGGACGGCCGCCTGATGGGCCTGATCACCATCAAGGACATCGAGAAGGCCACGCAGTACCCGAACTCCGCAAGGGATGAGGGCGGGCGGCTGCTGTGCGCGGCGGCGCTGGGCGTCACGGGCGATATGCTCGAGCGCGCGGCAGCACTGGCCGAGCACGGCGCGGACGCCTTCGTGCTGGACAGCGCCCATGGGCACAGCAGAAATATTCTTCTGGCCGTTGACAAGGTCAAGGCCAAATTCCCGGAGATCACGCTCATCGCGGGGAACATCGCCACCGCCGAGGGCGCGAAGGCCCTCATCGCCGCCGGGGCGGACACCGTCAAGGTCGGCATCGGCCCGGGGAGCATCTGCACCACGCGCGTGGTTGCGGGCATCGGCGTGCCGCAGGTCACGGCGATCTACGACGCCGCCAACGCCGCCGCGCCCTACGGCGTGCCTGTGATCGCCGACGGCGGTATCAAGTATTCCGGCGAGATCGTCAAGGCCATCGCCGCCGGGGCCAACTGCGTGATGCTCGGCTCCCTGGTGGCGGGCTGCGAGGAGTCCCCCGGCGACACCGAGATCTATCAGGGCAGGCAGTTCAAGGTCTACCGAGGCATGGGCTCCATCGGGGCCATGGCCCAGGCACACGGCTCCGGCGACCGCTACTTCCAGGACAACGACCGCAAGCTGGTGCCCGAGGGCGTCGAGGGCCGCGTGCCCTTCAAGGGCCCCCTGGCCGACACCATCTTCCAGATGATCGGCGGACTGCGCGCGGGGATGGGCTACACCGGGTGCAGGACGATCCGCGAGCTGCAGACCAAGGCGCAGTTCGTGAGGATCACCAACGCAGGGCTGATTGAGAGCCACCCGCATGATGTGTTTATTACCAAGGAGGCGCCGAATTACAGTGCGGGGTGAGGGGGGTGAAGGATCTGCCATGAAGAAGATAATGAAAGTTCTTGGCGTTATCTTACTGGTTATAATTGTGCTTGTTCTTATTGCATTTGCTGCGAAGAAATGGTATGACTATAATTTGATTTTTAACGGCAAGATCGCTCAAGCAAAATTCACAGATATGGCTCAAGTTTTTGTTTCTGCTCTAGGCCTATTCGGAGTTGCCGTTGCGGCGATATACCAAATTCGCAAGCACAGCCTTGATAGAAACGCGCACTTTGCCGATAGATTTTCAAAAGCAGTCGCACATTTAGAGAGTGAAAGTCATGCTGTTCGTTGCGGAGCTACATATGAATTTAAAAAGCTCGCGATAGAGTCAAAAGAAGACCGTGAAATGATTTTGAAGGTACTCTCTGAGCACGTGAAGGATAGAATAACACGTACAGCAGGTAGACCAGAGAGAGATGTTTTTCTTGCTGCAGAAACATTGACATTCTTGTACGAGCAATTTAATATGTCTGCCGAGCTAGCAAAACTGAGAGAGGGTTATTGGAATGAACCAGACCTATCGGGAATTTCATTACGCGGCGCAAATTTAACGGCTGCAAAGCTTTGGGAAACAAATCTCAAAGGCGCAGACCTCCGAGGAGCTACACTCACCGCCGCCCAACTCCTTGAAGCCCACATCGACGACACCACCCTCCTCGACCCCAACCTGCGCGCCGAATATGAGCGGCTGAAAGCCGAACAAGACGCAAATTAACCCCCCTGTCGCTGCGCTCCTTCCCCCCTAAAGGGGGATTTTGACAAGGCCACACTTGACTGCGCTCTCCGCAGCTATTTGCCTGTACGTCAGAATCCCCCTTTAGTGGGGATGTCGCGCAGCGACAGGGGGGTTCCTTATAAGGTTTCCTTAAAATTCATTGACACCCTCCCCCTCCCGTAGTATAATGATCCCATCAATTGCGAAAGGTGGCCAAACCATGAATGATATCCTCCTCCCCCGCCCCAACGGCCGCACGGATTTCCCCGGCGGGAGCGTTGCCCTGTCCGAGGTGCTCAGCGTAAGCCGCGCCGATTTTGCCCCCCAGCATCTTGAAGTTTTCGCGCAGCGGGCGGGTGTCACCCTGGCGGAGGACGGCCCTCCTCTGCTGAAGCTGTATCGCAATGTAGACTTCCCGGCGGAGGCGTATCGCCTGCGCATATCGGAGAAGAAGGGCATCCAGATCGAGGCCGCCACCGACCAGGGCCTGTGCTGGGCACTGGTCACGCTGTATTCGCTGATCGACGGCGGCAGCGTGCCCTGCTGCGACATCACCGACCAGCCCCAGTACGCCTATCGCGGCATCCTGCTGGACTGCGTGCGCCACTTCTTCCCGGTGGAGGCCGTCAAGGCGTTCATCGACTCGCTCTCGCTGGCGAAGATCAACACGCTGCACTGGCACCTGACCAACGACCAGGGCTGGCGCATCGAGAGCAAGCTGTTCCCCGAACTGCACGAGAACAACGCGCCGGAATACTACACCCAGGACGAGATACGTGACATCGTGGCGTTCGCCGCCGCGCGGGGCATAGAAATCGTGCCCGAGGTGGACCTGCCGGGGCACACGACGTCGATCCTGTCCGTCTGGCCGGAGCTTGGCTGCGCGGGCAAGAAGGTGCCCCTGGGCACCGCCCCGGGCATCTATTCGGTGATCCTCTGCCCGGGCAAGGAGGCCGTGTTCGAGCTGCTGCTGCCCCTGCTGGAGGAGGTCGCGGCGCTGTTCCCCTCGCCGCTGTTCCACCTGGGCGGCGACGAAGCCCCCAAGAAGGAGTGGCTGGCCTGCCCCGACTGCCAGCGCCGCATCGCCGAGGAGGGCCTGGAGTCCGTGGAGGAGCTGCAGGGCTGGTTCACCGCCCGGCTGGCGGCGCACCTGCGGGGACTGGGCAAGCGCCCCGTCTGCTGGAACGAGAGCCTGCTCTCTGAGCGCCTGCCGCGGGAGGCCCCGGACCTGATCGCCCAATACTGGGCCGAAATGCACACCGAAGGCCCCTCCCGCCGCTTCTGGGAGTCCGGCGGCACCATGATCTTCTCCGATTACCTGCGCGTCTACCTGGACCAGCCTCACGGCTCCAACCCCCTGAAGACCGTGTACGCCTACGCGCCTGGCCTGCCGTTCTTCACCCCCCAGGAGCCCCTGCCAGCGTCTGGGCAAGCCAAGCCTAATTACTCAACGCTTGGCTTAGAGGCCTGCGTGTGGACGGAGTACATCCCCACACCGGAGAAGCTGGCCAAGATGACCTTCCCCCGCGCCTATGCCCTGGCGGAGGCCGCCTGGACCGCCCCCGCCCGCAAGGACTACGCGGATTTCCGCCGCCGCCTGGATACCTGGCTGGCGCGGTTCCCCGGCATGGGCTTCACCCCGCCGACGCTGTGCGATCCGCAGGGCCTCGAGCGCTACCGCGAGCGCGCCAGATTCATGAAGATGCAGGCCACCGCCCCCAGGCCCGAGAACAACGGCGGCGCGGGCGGGGCCATCGCCCCGAGCTACCTGGTGCGCTGGCTGAAGTTCTATCTGGGGTGAGGAGCAGTCATGGACATCCAATCAGCAGCGGAACAATTCAACTTTGGAGCGAGCAGCACAGAACGTCTCCGTACAGTATTTACAGCGCAGTCAAAGGCATATTTTTACTGCAAAGAGGCTGTCTGTGAGTTTGTTTTTCATAAAGGCAGACTTCCTGTCAACCCGTTCATGGCGTTTGACTATTTTCTCAATGACAGGGTCGACAGGGACCTGATCCGAAGGGCGAACAATCAGTTGATCGCTCTTTGCGACGAGCTATGGGTGTTCGGTGACATTGCCAATGGCGTGATGTTTGAGATCCTGCTGGCAAAGAACCTTGAAAAGCCCATCAGGTATTTCACAATCGCAACAAGAAGCAGTGAAATTGTCGAGGTTTCCTTAAAAGACCTGCCTTTTGAAGCTGAACTGGCATTGACACAAGGGCAGGTTGACGCGTTTCTGCAGCTGGCTGCGGAATAAGCATACCCCGCCCCTCCCCCGCATATACATGCACGGGAGGGGTTGTCTTATGCAAGAAACCGCTGTGGCGCATCTGTACACGCCCGAGGAGGAGTCCACCGTCACGCAGGCCATCGAATCGCGCTTCGGCGCGGTCTCGCAGGTGCTGCGGGAGGTCGTGTCGCGGGACATCCGTGTGGACCTGTGCGTGGTCGCGCCGGGACCGGAGCGGGCCTGGCAGACGGTGATCACCCGGGGCATGGGCGCGCGGGAGATGCGCGTACCCAGCGAGCTGCGGGATTTCATGCGTGCAGAGCTGGTGTTCATGCTGCCCGGGGACTGGGAGCTGCGCAGCCGCGATGAGTGCTGGTACTGGCCGCTGCGCTGGCTGAAGCTACTGGCGCGCCTGCCCGCCGAAGAGGATTCCTGGCTGGGCTGGGGGCACACCGTGCCCGGGGGCGAGCCCTTCGCCGAGAACACGGACTTCAGCGCCCTGCTGCTGCTGGACGCCTTCCTGCCGGAGGAGGAGCCCTTTTTCACCCTGCCCGTCGGCGAAACCGTGCGGTTCTACCAGCTGTTCCCCCTCTACGAGGAGGAACTGCAGTTCAAGCTCAAACACGGCGCGCAGGTCCTGGTGGACCGTATGACGGCCAAGGGGGCACTCTCCCCTGTGCTCGACACCGCGCGGGCGAACCTGTTCCCCCCAAGCCTCCCGGAAAAGCACTGCCGCCTGCCGAAGCACCAGCTGCGCCCCCTGCTCCTCGGCTGGGAGGGCCCCGCGGGATGCCTGGCCACGGACCGCATCCTGGTGGACGGCGTGCGCGTGGGCTACTGCTACCGCGAGCCCCCCTGCGGCGATTGGGACAGCGGCTGGCGCTTCACAGCGGGGGACGAGAGCGACGAATACATGCAAAACCCGCGGCACTCGGACATCTACACCCTCAACTGCCTGGCAAATTACGACCGGGATATCCTGCCCATCCTGCGCACGCCCGCGCCCTGCGCCTTCGCCCGGGGCGGCAGCGGGCTGGAGCGGCTGAAAAATATCCGGTAGAGTGGAGGAATAAAAAATCTCGATTCCTCTTGCGTTTGTACGCTGGATGTGGTATAATTAGTTGTATTTGGTCCCTTAGCTCAGTTGGTTAGAGCCCCCGACTCATAATCGGGTTGTCCTGGGTTCAAGTCCCTGAGGGACCACCAATTTGCCCCAAGGGGTCTGCGGGCTTCTTGGGGATACTTTATTAGGAGGGCACATATGAACATCATCAGAACCACGGCGATCGAACTCACGGCCATCCCCGCCATCGCCTACAAGCAGAAGCTCTCGGCGGGCGGCGCGGGGGTCAAACTCTTCCGTCTGGACCAGGACGCCACCGCCGTCTTCACCATCGACAGGCGCACCGGCGAGGCGCTCCCCTACGGCACGCCCGATGTGGCGCTCTTCCCGGAGGAGGCGGTGGCCGAGGCCCTCGAAGCCACCTCGGGCCTGCCCTACACCGCCCGCGGCAAGCTGCGCATCACCGTGTTTGAGGATGCAGCGGACGCCGAGGACGTGGCCGAAACCGAGGCGGAAAAGGTCGACATGGTCGACAGCGACGAGTATAAGGCCATCGTCGCGCGCTACGCCAACGAGAAGGGCAAGCTGAACTACTCCCTGATGAACAAGGATTTCATCCAGTTCGCCAGCAAGAGCAAGGTCGTGGGCGATATGGTCGCCGCCAACGCGCCGGTGGAGGCCGTCGTGCTATTCGTCGTGAAGAGCCGGGCAACATTCCTCTCGGGGAAAAAGGAGAGCCTGGAGGACGGCGAGGTCGCCGCGCTCATCGAGACCCTGGACGAGATCGACCCGCGCAGCGCGTTCAAGGAATTGACTGCGTATATCAAACGGCTGTTGGCGAAGAAATGAGACCAAAGCCCGCCCCTGCACGGGCGGGCTTTTACATGCAAAGGAGGCAACGCTATGAACGATGAAAACGCGAAGCAAAGCATACAGTCCCCGGTACAGGAGAATGTCTCCTCCGGGATGAACCCCAAGACCCTTCTGCGGCTGCCCATCCCCCTGTTCGTGGTCGCCGCGTACCTGGCCATGGGCTTTCTCTGGGACCTGTGGCACCCGGGCTGGCTGATCTTCCTCGCCATCCCGGTCTACTACGGGTTTGCCAGTATGCTCACCGTCACGGAGCTGCGCAGGAAGCTCAACCGCTTCCCCATCGCGCCGCTGTGCGTGCTGGTGTTTCTCCTCTTCGGGCTTTTCCTCGATATCTGGCACCCCACGTGGCTGATTTTTTTGCTCATACCGGTGTATTATGTGATGGTGAGCGCGGTGTTCAGAAAATAGCCTTAAATCCCTTCAGCCGCAGCGCGTTGAGCAGCACCGAGACCGAACTCAGGCTCATGGCCGCAGCGGCGAACATGGGGTTCAGCAGCGGCCCGCCGAACAGGTGCAACAGCCCCGCCGCGATGGGGATGCCGATCACGTTGTAGCCGAAGGCCCAGAACAGGTTCTGCCGGATGGTGCGCATCACCCGGCGGCTGAGCGCGATGGCCGCGGGCACGGCCATCAGGTCCCCGCGCACGAGCACCACGCCGGCGCTCTCCATGGCCACGTCCGTGCCGGAGCCCACGGCGATGCCGACGTCTGCCTGCGCGAGGGCGGGGGCGTCGTTGATGCCGTCGCCCACCATAGCCACCTTTTGGCCGCCGGATTGCAGCTTCTGCACCTCGGCGGCTTTGTCCTGCGGCAAAACCTCCGCCAGGACGCGCCGGATCCCCACCTGGGCCGCGGCGGCTTCGGCGGCGGCGCGGTTGTCGCCGGTGATCATGGCAACCTCGAGTCCCATGGCGCGCAGGGCCTCCACGGCGGGTTTGGCGGAGGGCTTGGGCCGATCCGAGATAGTGATTTTGCCCCTGTATTCTCCATCGACGAAAATTTCAATGCCCCTGCCAATTTTCACGCGGCGGCCATCAATGATGCCCTCCACGCCTTGGCCGGGGATGGCGCGGAAGTCCTGCACGTCAAGATATTCCCCTTGATAACAGTCAACAATCGCCCTTGCGATCGGGTGCTCGGAGAGGCGCTCCAGGCTGGCCGCCAGTTGGAGGACGTCGCCCTCCACAGCGGTCACCTCGGGCTTGCCCTCGGTGAGGGTTCCGGTCTTGTCGAATACGATCACCCGCGCGGCGCAGGCGGTCTCCAGGGCTACGCCGCTTTTGAAGAGGACGCCCATCTGCGCGCCCCTACCTGTGCCCACCAATATGGCCGTGGGGGTGGCCAGGCCCAGCGCGCAGGGGCAGGCGATCACCAGCACGGAGACAAAGACAGTGAGGGCAAAGCCCGCGTCGCGCGTGCCGATATACCAGGCGGCCCCTGCCAGCAAAGCAATTCCGCACACCACGGGCACGAATATACCGGAGATCTTGTCGGCCAGGCGGGCGACGGGGGCCTTGCCGGCCTGGGCCTCCTCCACCAATTTGATGATCTGCGCCAGTGCGGTATCCGCACCGACCTTCTCGGCCCGGAAGCGCACCGCGCCGATGGTGTTGAGCGTGGCGGCGTAGACCGGATCGCCGGGCTGTTTTTCCACGGGCAAGCTCTCGCCGGTGAGCATGGACTCGTCCACGGCGGTGCGGCCCTCCAGCACGGCGCCGTCCACCGGGATTTTTTCGCCGGGCCTGACGAGAATAACGTCGCCGATAGTGACCTCCTCCACTGGGATTTCAGCGGTTTCACCGTCGCGGATCACAGTCGCAGTGCGGGGGGTCAGGCCCATCAGGCGCTTGATCGCCTCGCCGGAGCGGCCCTTGGCCACGGCCTCTAGGGTCTTGCCCAGGAGGATGAGGGTGATGATCACGCCCGCGGACTCGTAGTAGAGCGAATGCGCGGCGTGGTGCTCGCCCTGTAGAATCAGTGCCGTCTGCCAGAGGCTGTAGAGTATGGCGGCGGCGGTGCCGATGGCGATGAGGGTATCCATGTTGGGGCGGCGGCGCAGCAGGGACTTGAAGCCCACGGTGTAGAATTTGTGCCCCACGGCGATGACCGGCAGCACCAGCAGCAGCTGCGCCAGGGCATAGCGCAGGGGATGGAGCGCTGGATCCAACGCGGCGGGGACAGGCAGCCCAATCATGGGCCCCATGGCGGCATACAGCAGTGGCAAGGCGAACGCGGCAGCGGCAGCGAACCGTGCCCACATACGGCGGATACCGTCCTCCTTTGTGCTTTCAGCCTTCTTTTCCGGCTGGGGGAGGATCGCCTTGTAGCCCAACGCGTCCACCGCCGCGGCGAGGGCCTCCGGGGTGACCTGCCGGGGATCGTAGGTCACCTGCGCCTTTTCGGTGGTGAGGTTCACCGAGGTGCTCTGTACGCCCGGCTGTTTCGACAGGCCCTTTTCGACATAGGCCGCGCAGGAGGCACAGGACATGCCCTGAATATCGAGAATGATTTGGGTCATGGGATACCTTTCTTATAGTAAATAATATATGCATAGTTTTCCAGCGGCCGCTCCATACTATACTAAATCGTATTGTAGTATGAAAGGCGGTTTTTTTCATGAAAGCTGTGATCATGGCCGGCGGCGAGGGCAGCCGCCTGCGCCCGCTGACCTGCACCCTCCCCAAGCCCTTGGCCAGGCTCTGCGGCAGGCCCGTGCTGGAGTATATCTTCGACCTGCTCATCAGGCACGGCGTGAGCGAGGCCACCGTCACGCTGGGCTACCTCGCGGGGATGATCGAGGAGCAGTACCGGGGGGGATACCGCCAGCTAGATCTGGAGTTCGTTACGGAGGAAAGCCCGCTGGGCACGGCGGGCGGGGTGGCCCTTGCCGCGCGGCAGTGGGACGAGCCCTTCCTCGTCATCAGCGGGGACGCCATGTGCGATCTGGACCTCTCGTGGGCCAGACGGCAGCATGAACGCACCGGCGCGGCGGTGACGATCCTGGGCGTGGAGGTGGAGGACCCCCGGGAATACGGCCTGATGCAGATAGACAGCGAGGGCCGCGTCATGCGCTTCATCGAAAAGCCCGCCTGGGGCCAGGTGACGACGAATCTTGCCAACACGGGCATCTACCTGCTGCGGCCGGACGTGATGCAACTCGTGCCGGAGGGCAGGCCCTTCGACTTCGCGAAGGACCTCTTCCCGCGGCTGATGGAGCGGGGCGAGGAGATCTTCTGCTGCCAAATGGAGGGCTACTGGTGCGATATCGGCGACCTGGGGGCGTATCTGCACTGCCAGCGGGACATGCTGGACCGCAGGGTACAGTGCGCCCTACCCGCCGCCCCACAGGACAGCCTTGGGGTCTATCTGCGCGGCTCCATGCCGCAGGGGGACTACGACCTGGTGCCGCCGGCCTACATCGGCGAGGAGGTGGAGATCGCGCCCGGCGCGGTGATCGGGCCCTACGCGGTCATCGACGACGGCTGCGCCATCGGCGAGCGCGCAAAGATTCGCGGCAGCGTGCTGCTACAGAACGTGAGCGTCTCCAACGGGGCGAGCCTCACGGGCGCCATCGTGTGCACGGGCGCGTCACTGCGCCGCAACACACAGCTCTTTGAGGGCTGCGCCGTGGGCGAGGGGTCCGTCATCGGCGCGAACGCCGTGCTGCACCCCGAGGCCGCCGTGTGGCCTCAAAAACAGGTGGCGGGCGGCGCGGTGGTGCGCGGCCACGTGAAATACGGCAACCAGCCGGCCGCGCTGTTCGGCGACGGCGGCATCGGCGGTGACGAGGGAGTTCCCCTGACTCCCGAGGCCTGCGCCGCGCTGGGCACAGCCATCGGCAGCGTGAAGAGCTGCAGGAAGGCGGGCGTGGCCTGCGACGGCTCCAGCGGGGCGAAGGCCCTCACCCTGGCGCTCATGGGCGGGCTAATGTCCGCGGGCAGCCACGTGTGGAGCTTCGGCGACTGCTTTGAGGCGCAGCTGTCGTTCTTCACGGCCTTCTGCGGGCTGGGTGTCGCTATCTACGTGCGGGGGGGAAAGGACCCCTCCATTTCTGTCTGCGGCGAGGGCGGCCTGCCCCTGCCCCGCTATCTGGAGCGTGAGATCGAGACGCGCCTGCGCCGCGCGGATTTTCACTGCTGCGCAGGGGACGCCTGCAAGGAGATCGCCGACATGGGCTCCATCCGCATGATGTACAGTCGCGAGATGATGAGGCAGGCCCCCGACGGCCTTGCGGGCATCTACGCACACGTCAGATGCGCCAATCCACAGGTACAGGAACTCCTGGAGGACACTTTGGCGCGCCTTGGCTGCGGGGCGGGCGGCGGCCCCCTGCTGGAGCTCGATGGTTCCGGCGCGATGCTCACAGCGCAGGAGGACGGGCAGGCCTTCGGGGCCGAGCGGCTGCTGGCCATGTGCTGCCAGTGGGAATTCCAGCGGGGCTGCGACGTCGCCCTGCCCTACGACGCGCCGGAGATGCTGGACGCCCTGGCGGTACACGCGGGGCGCAATGCCCTGCGCTACCTCTCCAGCCCGGCAGACCAGAGTGATTCGGCGGCGCGGCGGCTTTCAGCACGGCAGGTGTGGGTGCGCGACGGCCTGTTCCGTGCAGTGAAGTTACTTTCCATCACAAAGGAGACGGGCTACAGCCTGGCGCGGCTCTCGGCGCAGCTGCCGCCGTTCTACGTGGAGAGCAGGAGTTTCGCCCTGCCCTGCCCGCCCTCCATGCTGCAGCGGTTGCTGGGGGAGCGGGACAGCGAGGCCGTATCGGAGCCCGCCCGGGAGGGCATCGTGCTGCGGAAAAACGGTGGGCGGATTCTGATCACGCCCGGGAAGAGCGGGCGGCGGGTGAGCGTGCTGGCCGAGGCAGGGAGCATGGAGGCGGCCCGGGAGCTGTGCGAGGGGATAGAAAAATTGCTCAAATGATATCCACGAACATCCGCACACCGGCCTCGTCGGCCTCCCAGCGGAAGGCCCAGCCCAACTGCGCCGCCAGCACGCGGCACATGGCGAAGCCGTAGTCCTCCTCGGGGGCATCTTCTCCCTCGCTGTCTCTGGGCAGGAGGGGGATCAGCGGGCTCTGCTGGAGCGGCGGGCCTTCGGTACGCATGCTCAGCAGCAGCAGGCCGCCGATGGGGCGGGTGTTGATGTACAGGTTCTTGCCCTCGGGCGCGCAGCGCAGGCAGCAGGAGAGCATCTCCTCGAGAAGGAACAGCGCGGGCTCGCGGGGGGCGCGCACCACGAAGGAGGGCTCCGGGCTGGGGCGGCGCACCGCCACGCCCGCATACAGGAACGACCGGCGCAGGTTGTTCACCGCGATGTTGAGCAGAATGGATATCTCGGCCCGCTCCGTCTCGGCGGGCAGGCCGGAGCGCTGCAGCTCCTCCAGGCGCAGCAGGGCCCGCGCATAGGCCACGGTCCCCCGCAGGCGGCTGCTTTTGCGCAGCAGCTCCCCGCGCTCGACAAACCTGCGCAACTCCTTCTCGTTCTCCTGCAGGCCGCCCGCAAGCTCTTTGAGCAGGATCTCGAAAAAAGTGCGCTCCACCTCGGGCAGCTTCGGCGGCGCGGGCACGGGCGCGCGCAGAGGCACCGCGTCGGCTCCGCGCTGATTTTTCTTTTTCATACTCCGCATTTTACTCTCCCCTTCTGATCATCACGTTCTATTTTAACACACCCTTCGGCCTTTTACAATATTTCTCAACAAGATTGCATGATATTTATTTCTGTTTTTGCCCATACTATGAGTGCTTTCGATGAGTAAGCAATACACTAAAAACAGAGCTTAGGAGTGAAACGCATATGCCTACCAGCAAATCCACCGGCGCCACCAGCAGGAGCAGCGCCGCCAAGACCCTGGCCAAGGACAGCAGCAGCGCCTCCGCAAAAAGCAAGGCCGCCAAGACCTTAGCTACGGGCAATCGCAATGCCGCCAGCAGCACGAAGTCCGCGCCCGCCGCGAAGAACAGCTCCGCAAGCAAGAGCACCTCCGCCACCGCGAAGCAGCCCAGCGCCTCCGCAAAGAGCAGCGCGGCCAGCACCCTGGCCAAGGACAGCACCAGCGCCTCCGCAAAGAGCAAGGCGGCCAAGACCCTGGCCACCGGCAACCGCAATGGAAGCAGCACGAAATCCGGCCCCGCCGCGAAGAACAGCACCTCCTCCTCTTCCGGCACGAAGAAGACCGCCGACGGCCGCGGCCGCGTGACCTCGCAGGCCGCGCAGAAGGCCTCGCAGGCCGCCATGCGGCAGTACAAGATGGAGGCCGCGCAGGAGCTCGGCATCAACCTGGACGGCAGCCGCAAGCTCACCCGCCAGCAGGCCGGGCAGATCGGCGGCCGTGTGGTGAAGAAGATGGTCGCGGATTACGAGAAGGGGAAGAAGTAAAATTCTCTCTCCCGCCTTCTGTGGAGGCGCCCCCCTCGCAGACGAGGGGGGGCTTTTCTTATGCCTTCTATCCTACTCTATCGCCTGACGGATTGCCTCCCCCATCGCAAACAGGCAACCCACCGGCGCGGGGGCAAGACGGGCCCATCGCATCGCGGGAGCAAGTGCGGGCAAAGCCATGGTCCGGGCATCCCAGCGCAGGGTCACGGTCTCCCTGTCCAGGGCGATGCCCACCTGTCGCCCCGGGTCGCCCAGGGAGAGGTAGCGGGTGTTGGTATCCACCAGGGCCGCGCCGCAAAACATCGCCGTGACGCAGAGTAACAGCAGGCTTGCCAGGGCAAAACGTTTGAGCAGCTTCATGGTTTCGGTCATACGAACACATCCTTTGTGTTATGTAACATACCTCTCCAGCAACTCCGCTAGGGCCTCCCCGATCAACCGCCCGCTGTAGACCGCCTCGTCCAGGGTGTTCGCATCGGAGCCCATCTCCAGCAGCAGCGAGTATGGCGTGACGTCCATGTTGTATTTGCGCGGAGCGAAGAAGATCGGGCGCATCAGCCCGGGATAACGCTCCTCGGCGGCCATGTGCAGCTTTGCGGCAAAGCGCAGGTTCTCCTCCCAGTCGGCGTAGCCCGCGATGGCCCCCTCCTGCACGCCGGTGATGATCATCACCTGGGCGGCATTTTTGCCGCCGATCTGCGCGCAGGGCTTGATATGCACGCCGTTGTCGGTGTGGATGGCGTCGCGGTGCACGTCGAGGGTGACCAGGATACCCGGGTTCTCCTCCAGGTGCTTCAGCACGGCGGCGCGGGATTTGTCGTAGGCCCCGGTGTACTGCCTGTCGTAGATGTTGGTGTCGTGAATCACCTGCCAGCCCGCGCGCTCGAGCATTTGGGCCATCTCCATCCCCACGCGCACGATGCTCTTCGCGCCGTTTTCCGTGCGGGAGCTCCAGTCGGCGGCGTACCATGGCCGGTCGAGGATCTCGAAGCCCTCGGTGGTGTGGGTGTGGAAGATGAGGATGGCGGGCTTGGATTTATCCAGTTGGAGCCCAATCGGCGCGGCCAAATCCTTCGAGATGTCGCGCTCCGGCTGGGATTTTGTCGTGTTGCGCACGCTGAGCTTCCCCCAGCTGTGCGTGGCGTCCTTGGACGTGTAGGTCTTGGCTCGGATGTCGCCGTCGCGCTTTTGGTTGGCAAATTCGCTGACCGCCTCCTCCATGAGGACCTGGATATCCGCCGGGATGGCCCGGATGTCGAAGCTTTTCGTATCCGCCAAGACGATTTTTTGCGGCGGAACGACGGACGCGGCGGGCTGTGTGGCGCCGCTGATTGCCTCTGTGGACGGGTATAACAGGCTGCTGGCGCCCTGGGGCAGCGCGAGCCCCGCGCCCACCAGCGCCGCGGGCCGCAGCAGGCTGTCGGAGGCCAGCAAGCTGAAGGCCGCCACGGCGGCGCAGGCAAAGCAGAGCAGGCGGTTTCTCTTCCCATTGCGGGGGGATTGCTTCGCGGGTTCGAGTGTAGGCGAAGGAACCAATTCGGTGCGGTGGGCGGTGAATTCTTGCATTTTATGCATCCCTCCTTTGCATCGTCGTGCGGTATATTTTTATGCGGGAGAGAAACTCCTCATTCCACCAATTCCAATAAATCTTCAACCGTCAAATGCGGCTGCAGGGCCCGGTTGACCGCCATGGCGCAGAGCTTCGCCGCGCGGTCGATGAGCAGGTCCACCTCCCGGGGGGTCACCATCATGTCGGCGCTTTCCGTGGGGAGGCCTGGGGAGTCCGTCAGGTCGGCCACGAGGGTAGCGGCGTCAACCACGGTGGGCACACCCAGGGAGATCACCGGCACGCCCAGGGTACCGCGGCTGAGCTCGCGCCGGGCATTGCCCACCCCGGAGCCGGGCACGATCCCGCTGTCGCTCAGTTGGATGGTGCAGCCCAAGCGCGAGAGTTTACGCGCGCAGAGGGCGTCTACGCTTAGCACGGCGGCGGGCTCGGTCGCCCGCACGGCGGCGGCCACCAGCTCGGCGGATTCCATGCCCGTGCGGCCGAGCACCCCCGGCGTCAGGCAGCTGACGGGGCGCAGGCTGCCCAGCCCCGCGCTTTGGGCGAGCTCTCCGGCGATGTGGCGCGTGGCGAGCACCAGCGCGCAGCAGCACGGCCCCAGGGCGTCGGGGGTCATGTCGGCATTGCCCAGGCCCGCCACCAGCACGTGGCCCGCGGGCGGCAGCATGCGCCGCAGCTCCCGCGCCGCGCACTCCATCCCCGGGCCGTAGACCTGCGCGTACTCCCCCAGCGGCGGCAGCTCGATGGTCACGTAGGCCCCCACGGGCTTGCCGATGGCCCGGGCTCCCGCCTCGTCGAGCACCTCCAGCCGGGTCAGGCGGCAGCCATCGAGCGTCTCCTCATTGAAACGCAGGCCCTGCTGCCCCTTCTGCCCCAGCGGCTCGCGGCACTCGAGGGCCAGGTCGCTGCGAAAAAACATAAAACCACCTCGGCCTTATTATTCGCAAAAAAATGCTTGCAATTCCAGATGCTTTGTGCTATACTGTTTTCTTGTAATGAAGAAAGGAGGTGGAGATCACTCTATGCCCAACATCAAGTCCGCAAAAAAGCGCGTGCAGGTCAACCAGGCGAAGGCGGCCCGCAACAAGGCGAACAAATCCGCGCTGAAGACGGCCCTGAAGAAGGCCAAGGCGGCCGAAGGCGAGAACAAACAGGCCCTCGTGCAGGCGGCCATTCAGCAGGTGGACCAGGCGGCGGCGAAAGGCCTGATTCACAAGAACAATGCGGCGCACAAGAAGTCGGCGCTGGCAAAGTCGCTGAACGCTTAAGCGACCACCCTGGCCTTCGGCCACCCCTCCCAGGAGGGGAATGAAGGGCCTGTGAACGCTCCGCACCGGGGCGTTTTTGGCTATTATGAGAGGAGTATCCCATGAAACGCAGTATCATCGCGATCCTTCTGGCAGCCGCCCTGCTGACAATGTTCGCCGCCTGCGGGGGCGGTCCGGCAAAGGTAGAGCCCACCCCGGGCGAAGGCACCTCGCTCTCCGTCACCGTGGTTGTCACCTTGCCCGACGGCACGCAGAACACCCATGAACTTACCACGACCAAATCGACCCTTGGCGAAGCCCTGGACGACGAAGGCCTGATCGAGCGCGATGACAAAAACATGATCATCGCAGTGGACGGCGTGGAGGCCAGCTGGGTTGCCGACCAGGCCTATTGGGCCTTCTACATCGGCGAAGATTTCGCCATGCACGGTGTGGACGAAGAAGTTATGCAAAACGGTAATATCTATGAATTCAGATACACCAAGGGCTAAGCTGCCCGGGGATAAGCCCCGCAGGCCCGTTCTGACCCTGCGCGAGGTGGCGCTGTTCGCCATGTTCGGGGCCATCCTATTCGGCTTCAAGTTTTTCATGGAGGGCATACCGAACATCCACCCCCTGGCACTATTCATCGTGGCGCTCACGCTGGTGTACCGTTCCAAGGCGCTGTATCCGCTGTACGTGTTCGTGCTGCTCGACGGCGTGCGGGAGGGCTTCGCCGCCTGGTGGATCCCCTATCTGTACGTGTTCCTGCCGCTGTGGGCGGCGGGGATGCTCTTGCCGCGCGGATTGGCGCGCAAATACGCCATGCCCATCCTGATGCTGGCCTGCGGGCTGCAGGGCCTGGCATTCGGCACGATGATGGCCCCGGTGATGGCCTGGTCCATGCATTTGGGCTTCAAGGGCATGCTGGCGTGGATCGCGGCGGGGCTGTCGTTCGACGCGGTGCACGCCGTGAACAACATCGCGTTCGGGGCGCTGATCCTACCGCTGGCGGACTTGATGCGAAAGCTGGAGAAGGGGAAATACTGAACGGAACATAAACATTTGGCCAAGGCGCCCAGAAAGGCGCCTTGGGTTTTTATTTGGAAATATTTTGCTTTATCCTATTGAAATTTCGTACAGGATATGGTAATATAAGCTCACTATATAGCAAACACACGCAGAAAGGAAATATTTACCATGAAACAGTTCGGCAAATTGGCTTCGCTGCTGCTTGTGCTGGCCATGATGATCGGCGTGGCAACCATCGTGGCCACCACGGCTTCGGCGGCCATCTCCCCATGGCCCTCTCTGAATGAAGGGGCTTACGCAGAAAGCTACAGCCTCTCCACCGGCAACACCCCCGTTTACACCACGAGCGCGTTTACCACGCGCGGCACATCCTCACCCTATCAGGAGCGCAACGCGGTCATCTATGACACCGACGTCATCTGCATCTACACCATCACTTCCGACTACGCTTACGTCTCGTACCCGGTCCCGGGCGGCCGCAGCCGCGGATACATCCGCACCAGCGCGCTGACGCCCAACAACATGACCGACTTCCGCGCCACGGCCAAGGGGACAGCGATTGTCTACAACCGGCCGGGCGGCACCGCCTGGGGCAGCTTTGCCTCCGGCGACTACGTGATCGGCTTCGCGACCTCGGGGATCTATACGCAGTGCTTCTATACCTCGCGCGCCGGCGACCGCAGCATGCGGCTGGGCTGGGTGCTCACGTCCGACTTTAACAGCTACGTCAGAGGCACAGGCATAACGCCGGTGGTCACCACAACACCCACCACCGCGACAACCACCACCGCGGCCACCGCAACCACAGTCGCCACAACGATACCCGACGCCAAACCGCACGACCCCATCGGCTTCCTGGATGCCGCGACCGCCGGCAACGGCACCGTCACCGTCACCGGCTGGGCGTTCGACTGGGACAAGGTGGGCGCTGCCCTGGATATCCACGTGTACATCGGCGGGGAGGCCGGCAAGGGCGAGGGCCACGGCGAAGGCATTGCCAATCTGAGTCGTCCCGACGTGGGCAAGGCCCACCCCGGCGCGGGGGACAACCACGGCTTCTCCCTCACGGTCAACACGGCCAAACGGGGCCAGCAGACCGTCTACGTCTATGCCAACAACGCCTCCGGGACGCCCGGCGTCAATCGGCTAATCGGCCAGGCGACGGTCACCATCAATCCCATCAGCTATTCGGTGAAATACGACGCCAACGGCGGAACCGGCGCGCCCGCGGCCCAGACGAAAGCGGAGGGGCAGAGCCTCAAGCTCAGCACGGCGCTCCCGACCAACGGCAAGTTGTTCTTCAAGGAGTGGAACACGAAGAAGGACGGCACCGGCGATAAATACAAGCCGGGCGACACCTACGCGAAGGAAGCGAGCGTCACGCTGTACGCCCAGTGGACGGCCACCCTGGAGGGCGACCTCAACGGCGACGGCAAGGTGGACTACCAGGATCTGCTGATCCTGCTGCGGCTGATGAACCTCGTCTGAGCGATCAGGTAAAATGGACAACCCCGGCCGGAAGGTCGGGGTTGTGTTTATTGATTGGTCCTCTACTCCTTGCCCTCGCCGTCTTCCAGATGCTCCAGCGCATACCGCAGGGCAATATCGACAAAGCGGTTCATGGAGATATTTTTCTTTGCGCTTACAACCGCAACCTCCTGCATAAGTTTTGCATTTAGCCGAAATGTTTTATTGACGAATTCCTCACGCTCAATCCGAAGCCCCATCCTTTTTCCTCCCGCATAATTCTTGTGTAAATTATACGGAATAATAGAATGTAATAATATACGTGATTTTACACTTGACTTTTAAAGTGTATCAAGGTATAATTTGGGTAAACAAAATAGAGGGAGGAACTATTATGCCTGATGAAGATGTTGGTTTTCGATTGGAGTTAACCGGGGAAACGACTAATTTCGGACTCAATGCACGGATTATCGACGGCACCAACAAGATTACAATGCTTTTCAAATCGGATGGCTGTATCCCAGATACCGTATGCCCTATATGCGGTTACTTTGGCGGCCTCTTTCCCGGGAAGATCGCAAAAATACCCGGAGGACTTAGCATTGGTTCTGTTGGATGCAAGAATTGCAAATCATTTTTTGATGTTAGATCATCTGAGGTAACAATGTCCAAGTTTGTCGCTAGGCTTTACGGTGTGAAGGCGAAATAAATTCAAGGAGGAAAGAATTTTTATGTTATTTCTGACAGTCCGTTGTCTCCATTGTCCCACACCAACAAGATTTCAGGCCAATTGTAGTCTCGAGGCCGTCATTTGCCCTAGATGTGGACAAGCGCTAGATACAAAAAAGGCTTTGGAATACCACTATAATACTATTGCTCTTGCAGAATTACGTTCAAGATATAAAGACGGACGTTGCATTTTCTGTGGAGGCAAAAAGCACCATTTCCGTAAATGCAAAGAACAAAATCAGTCTTTGATTCCAGTTCATCCTAATTTAGATGCAGCGGTTACATGGGGCGGCACAACAAATAATCCATGGCTGTAGGTTGCACCCTTTGCCGCCCTTGCATTTTCTTATCACCACCCCCTCTGGCCTTCGGCCATCTCCCCCAAGGGGGATTTTTATGCGAAAAGACTTGACTTCTTCATGAAAATGCGGCATAATTGGTTGGGTGGTGATGTGATGCGGCCGTTGCCTGATTATGAGCGCGCAATAATTCCCATTGAGAAATTCACGCAATATATACTCGACCCCATCAGAAGCAAGGGAAAGGCGGTTGCATTCGAAAGGGTTTTGGGGTATAATATTAGAAACGTAGACAGACTGATTGAGAACATTCGCGCAAACCTCGGAAACTACGGCGCAACGGAAAAGGAAGACAAAGGTTACGGCCCGACCTACGAGGTTATCATGGAGTTGACAGGAGAAACCGGCAGGCAAGCGAATGTCCTCACCGCGTGGATTACCGACAATACCAGCGGCGAAATACGCCTGGTCAGCGCATACATCAAAAACGTAAAGGAGGGAAACTGAATGCCTCACATCTATCAGACCGTTCGCTTGACAAGCGGCAAACGGGCAACCATTGTTGAAGTCCTGGAGCAGGGAAAGGCATATATCGCGGACATCGAAATAGCGGAAGGCGATTTCGAAACGGAGCAAATTTCTCAGGAAGATATTGCCTCTGTTTTTGTTGAAGTTGAACAGCCATTGGAAGAAGCAGCGTAAATCGTCCAACAAACCAACAAAAACCAACCCCCGGCCATATAGCCGGGGGTGAATTCTTACGTGCATATTATTCCCGCACCCTGAAAACCGAACAAAGAACCTTTAATGAATCGCAGCGCAACAACGTTGGGGAGAGTGGTTGGTGTAAACCTACATATATCGCCTTGAACCACGTCAACAATGTTGACGTACATGGTTCAAGCCCTCGGGCGATTAGTACGGGCAAGCTTCACATGTTACCACGCTTCCACATCCCGCCTATCAACTCCT
>Ga0123353_10003580_pt1 | contig 19669 bp, 17 predicted proteins | sample TergutLab28metaG_3_FD_92763 | JGI IMG/M metagenome (GOLD analysis project Ga0123353, IMG submission 92763) | Labiotermes labralis P3 segment gut microbial communities from Petit-Saut dam, French Guiana - Lab288 P3 | ecosystem: Host-associated > Arthropoda: Insects > Digestive system > Gut ... | reverse complement strand
TCCCTCCTTACATTTTGGGCGATGAACTCAGATTGTCCCAGGTCATTATGAATTTGCTTACAAATTCGATAAAATTCACGCCCGATGGAGGCTCAGTCGTATTGAGCATTGAAAAGGTCGAAGAGCACGACAACGACGTGTTGCTTAGAATCGAAGTCGCGGACAACGGCATAGGGATTTCTAAGGAGCAGCAGGAAAAGCTCTTCACTTCCTTCAATCAGGCCGATCCGAGCATCGCGCAAAACTTCGGCGGCACCGGGCTTGGACTCGCCATTTCCAAGCGGATCGTCGAGCTGATGGGCGGTAAGATCTGGATCGAGTCGGAACTCAACAAAGGAGCGAAGTTCATCTTTACCCTGAAAACGGGAAAGGTTGAGGGAAGTCACCATAAAGAGCAGAGTGAAAAAACAACTATGGGCAAAAGGCGTATCCGCGATTTCATAGGCCATACAATACTGATAGCGGAGGACGTCGACATAAACAGGGAAATCATGACCGCCATATTAGAAGGCGCCGATATCGTCATTGATTACGCGGAAAACGGCAAGGAGGCCGTTTCCATGTTCAAGCAGAATCCCGACAAGTACGATCTCATCCTGATGGATATCAATATGCCGGAGATGGACGGCTATGAGGCGACTCAGCGGATACGCGCCCTCGACATTCCGAGAGCCGTAGACATTCCGATCATCGCTATGACGGCAAACGTCTTCAGGGAGGACATCGAAAAATGCCTGGCTTTTGGAATGAACGATCATATCGGAAAACCGATAGACTCAGAGGCTTTGTTTGAACGTTTAAATAAACACTTATGTTGTAAGGAGGGTGACAAAGATGGCGGTATCGAGTCTTCGTAAAAGGCTGGAAAACGGGAAATTGCTGTGCGCGATGGGTGTATATGACCCTTTCACCGCAAAGATGGTAGAGAAATGCGGATTTGAATGCTTGTATATGACCGGATACGGCGTTTCCGCAGGCAACCATGCTTATCCCGATATCGGCCTGATAACGATGACAGAAATGGTTGAAGTCGCCAGGAGGATCACCGACCGAGTCTCCCTGCCCTTGATAGCTGACGCGGACACCGGCTACGGTAACCCCATCAACGTCATCCGAACCGTAAAGGAGTATGAAAAAGCCGGGATTCAGGCGATCCAGTTGGAGGATCAGACGTGGCCAAAACGCAGCGGCCATATGGCCGGCAAGTCAGTGATACCCATCGACGAGATGAAATCAAAAATCAAGGCGGCCGTAGATTCACGACAAAACAAAGACACGCTCATCATCGCCAGAACAGACGTGCTGGCCCTTGAAGGATTTGACGCCGCCATAGAAAGAGGCAACCTGTTTGCCGAATGGGGCGCGGATATCGTCTTTGTCGAAGCGCCGGTAGACGAGAAACAGGTGAGACGGATACCGGGACTGATAAACGCCCCCTCCTTAATAAATCTCGCTCCCAGAACGCCTGACTTCAGCGCCGAAGAAATCGAAGATATGGGATTTTCCGTCGCGATATACCCGGGGATATGCATCTGCGCTGCGTATTCCGCTTGCATAGAGGAATTGATGAAATTCAAAAATACCGGCAGGCAGAACAACCTAAGCTTCTGGACGAACAATTTTGATTCGTTCAACGATCTGTTGGATCTTTCAGAATACAAGGAATTGGAGGCAAAGTACAAGGGAACCCGTTGATGTTACCTTTGTAACCATTCCTTCGTGAACTGCGATATCTTTTCCAGACCGATTTTGAGCTGTTTCGGTTCAAACGCGTATCCGATCCGCACAAACCCTTCCACATCCATGGCGCTGCCGGGCAGGATCATGACGCCTGTTTCGTCGAGCAGCCCGAGGCAGAAATCACTTGAGGCGATGTCGAAATTGAGCTTGACGAAGGCTGTCGTACCGGCCTTCGGCTTGATGTATGAGAAATTCGGGTCTGAATTCACCCAATCATCCAATACCTTCAGGTTATCCCTGACTATTTTCAGGTTCCTTTCGAAGATCTTGTCTTTGTTTCTTAGCGCGACCGCGGCGATATAATCGTCTATGCCGCCGCAACTGATCGTGTTGTAGTCGCGGTGCTTGTTTATCATTTCGATGACGTCTTTCGGCGCAGCGATCCAACCCAAGCGTATCCCTGCGAGGGAATAGACTTTCGACATGCTGGACGTACTGATGCCTTTCTTGTAGAGGTCGGCTACAGACTCGGTCAAATTGCGGCCCTCGTGGACAAGCCCCCTGTAAACCTCGTCCGACAGTATGTACGATCCGTAGGGCCTGACGACGTCGATTATATCCGTCAGATACTCCTTATCCATTACCGCCCCCGAAGGGTTGTTAGGATTGTTTATACATACCAGCTTGACGTTCTTGTTCATGTAACCCGCCAGCAGTTCCGGATCGGGCAGGAAATTGTTTTCCATGTTCAGCGGCAGGGTTTTTACCTCGGCGCCTATTGATTCGGGAATTGAGTAAAGCTGCTGATATGTGGGATGGACCGAGATAACCGTGTCGCCCGGCTCAACGATAGCGCTGATGACAAGCGAGTTGGCGCCGATCGCTCCATGCGTCGTTGTGACGTTTTCAGGCAGAACATTCTCATACAGGCTGCAGACGCCATCCTTTAGGTCGGGGCTGCCTTCGATGTGGCCGTATGTCAGGCGAAGCGACAGAAGATCGTCCAAAATCCTGTCCTTCTCACCTGACAGTTCTAAAAGCTCGTTTAAGGTCATCGAGGAAACGCACGTTTCGGCCAGATTATATGTGCAGATGTCTTCATATGCGTTCATATACATTTCAACGCCAAATTCTCTGATTTTCATAGATCTACGACCTCCCCTATGTTCTTTTCGCCAGCTATTTTCAGTGCGCGGCTCGCCGTCATGAGATCCTGTAAGGCTATGCCGGTCGAGTCGAATATCGTTATTTCCTCGTCGGAAGCGCGGCCTTTTTTATCTCCGTTGATGAGTTCTCCTATCTCGCCTACTATGGCGTCTTCTGCTATCGTCCCTTTCTTGACCGGAATCTCACATTCTCCGACCGATACCGACTGCTTGTAGTCGTCGACAAAGATTTTTGCCCCGGCAAATATGTTCTCGTCTATCTCCTGCTTGCCGGTCATGTCTGCGCCGACGCAACTGAAATGCGTGCCTTTTTTCACCCACTCCTTTAATATGAGTGGTTTTCTTGACGGCGTGACCGTTATTATCACATCGCTTTCCCCGACCGCGGATTTTATGTCGGAGACGGCCTCAAAACCGACTTTTTCATGTTTTATGATACATTTATCTTGAAGCTCTGCGGCGTTTTCATATTTTATCGGATCATATATTCTCACCTGTTTTATGGCAGGCAGCGCTATGAGCGAGGCTTCGATCTGATATGAAGCCTGATGGCCGGCGCCCACGATCAACAGATTTTCCGCCCCTTTTCTCGACAGATGTTTCGCGCCGATAGCCCCCGCGGCGCCTGTCCGCATACCGGTCAAGTGCTCTGCGCTTAAAAGGCCTAGGGGTTTTCCTGTTTCGAGATCGAACACCATGACCGTCCCCGTGAGCAGCGGAAGCCCTTTTTCCGCGTTGCTTCCATACCATGATACGAGCTTTAGACCGAAAATTCCGGCGTCCCCCAAGACGCCTGATTTTATGTCCATGTCGGCGACGCCTTCTTCAAACTCATGAAAAATCATCGGGAACAGCTCGCCCGTCTTTTTCGCCTTCATCGAATACACTTTTTCGATGTCGCCGATCACCGTCTTCATATCCAGAACCTGCTCCGTATGTTTTCTGCTTAAAATTCTGATTGGATACATATTGTTCTCACCTCACTTATAAACAGTATAAACCAATCCTTTCTACGCGGCAATATCAAATATTTGTTGACAAATCAACAAAAACATATTAAGATATACTGCATAGTCAAAAAAATAAGAATCGTCAAAGACGATTATAAGGAGGAAGATCAATGAAATTCAGAAAATTTATGCGCATGGCAGGCCTCTTGGTTTTGGCAGTCGTGATGGCGACAGGATGCGGCGGCGGCGGCGGCGGCGGTGGTGATACCGGCGACGACGAAAACGGCGACGACGGAACTATCAAAGTCGGATTGATTGGCCCGTTCACGGGAGCAGTTGCCGAGTACGGCATTGCCGTCAGGGATGGCGCGATGCTGTTCATCGAGCAGTACAACGATGCAGGAGGCGTCGACGGCAAGCAGATAGAGGCATTCTTTTACGATGACGAGCATGATCCTATCAAGGCTCTCACCGGCTACAACTTCCTGTTGGATCAGGATGTGACCGCCATCATCGGCGGTGTTACATCAGGCCCCACGATGGCAATCGTACCCGAGGGGTTTGCCGACAATATGCCTATGATTACGGCTTCCGCTACGGCGGCCGGAGTCACATATGATGAAGAAAACGACATCGTATTCACCAACATGTTCCGCTCATGCTTCATCGACCCATTCCAGGGTGAAAAGATGGCTGACTTCGCGCAGAACGTTTTAGGTGCAAAAACTGCCGGCGTCATTTTCAATACAGGCGTTGACTATTCGATTGGCCTCAAGGATGCTTTCCTTGAAAAGGCGGAGGCTATCGGCCTTACGGTAGTCGCCAACGAAGCGTACGCAAACGAAGCGGTCGATTTCCAGAGTCAGCTCACAAATATTGCGGCCGCTAACCCCGATGTACTCTTCGTACCCGACTACTATCAAGTCGTTGCCCTTCTGTCACTTCAGGCCAGAAATGCCGGCGTAGGAGCGACTCTGCTAGGCGCCGACGGCTGGGATACAGTTGTTGACATCATGGCTGACCGCGCTCCCGTTGAAGGTTCGTTCTACTGCAGCGGTTACTCAACCGAGGATGATACTCCCATGGTTCAGGAGTTCCTGAGGGCGTTTGTTGACAGATATGGCCACGAGCCCAACATGTTCGCTGCCCAGGGGTACGACGCGGCGATGATCCTTGTCGCGGCTCTTGAAGTGGCTGAACAGTCAGGTCACGAACATGGTTCCGACGCTTACCGTACAGCGATCATAAACGCGATGGCGGCAACAGACCTCGAAGGCGTTACGGGACATATAACTTATGACCGTTTCAATAACCCGATCAAGTCTGCCGTTATCATCGAAGTCAGCGATGGCATGGCAAGATTCTGGGGCAAATACTAATCATTATTATGGGGAGCGCCGTGCATGGCGTTCCCCGTAATTGAAGGGATGAACGCAATGCTGTTTTTCGCCCAACTAGTTAACGGGCTGCAGCTCGGCTCGATATACGCGCTTATAGCGCTTGGCTACAGCATGGTCTACGGCATAATCAAATTGTTGAACTTTGCCCATGGCGACGTGATCATGGTCGGCGGCTATATAGCTCTTTTTACGATCGCAGCGGGGACAAGCCCGGTATTAGCGGTGATGATGGCAATCGTCGGCTGTGCGGTGCTTGCCGTGCTGATATACAGATGCGCGTACGTCCCGCAAGGGCCGTCCGCGCCGCGTCTGTCGCTGCTTATAGCGGCAATAGGCGTGTCTATGCTGCTTCAGAATTTAGCTCAGCTGTTCTTTTCGGCGAGCGCGCATTCTTTCCCCGCGAACAACATAATCCCGATGCTGCTCTATTCCATTGGCGGCATAAATGTGAGCCTCGCCTCGATCATGACGATTATTGTGGCTATCGCCTCGATGGTCGGACTTACGTTTCTCGTTCATAAGACTAAAACCGGCAAAGCGATGCTCGCGGTCTCTGAGGACACGGCGGCCTCGCAGCTTATGGGCGTTAACGTAAAAAACATAATAACGTTTACTTTCGCTATCGGCGCGGCGCTTGCCGGTATCGGCGCCATCTTGTACTGCGTAAGATTTCCTCTTGTTAGCCCCACAATGGGCGCGCTTCCGGGACTTAAAGCCTTTATCGCTGCGGTTCTCGGCGGCATCGGGTCGATCCCAGGCGCAATGGTGGGCGGCTTTGCCATCGGATTGTTCGAGGTGCTCGTCAACTCGGTGGGACTCTCTACATGGACGGACGGCATTGTTTTCGGCATACTTATCGTCGTTCTTCTCGTAAGGCCAACAGGATTCATGGGGCCGAGCATGGCTGAGAAGGTATAAATTTGATTTAAGTTTTGGGGGATGTGAATGAAGGAGTTTCGGATACCGATACCCGCAAGATATGCGATCAATCTGACATTGATCGCCGTTTTTCTGGTCGTCGGCAACAGTATCATGTCATCCGGCATACTTTCCAGGGCGCAAAACACGATCATCATCCAGGTTGGAATATACATAATCCTCGCAGTCTCACTGAATGTCGCGACAGGATATCTCGGTCAACTGCCGCTCGGCCACGCCGGGTTCATGGCTGTCGGCGCGTATTCGGGAGCGATCTTCTGGCGGAGCGGCCTGCTGTCAGGGCTGCCTGCCGTCGTCGTCGGCCTCATAGTCGCGGGCGTGGTCGCCGCTATTTTCGGAATAGCGATAGGCATACCAGCGCTGAGGCTCAGGGGCGATTATCTCGCCATTATTACGCTCGGTTTCGGGGAAATAATACGGGTTGTTATTGTCAATCTATCGTGGTTGACGGGCGGAACGCCCGGTCTTTTGAATATCCCCAGGCACACCAATTTTCTCAATCTCTATATATGCGTCGCAATAACCTGCGCGGTCATACACATGATGATGAAGTCCCGACATGGCAGGGCGATACTGTCGCTGCGTGAAAATGAAATCGCGGCGGAGTCCTGCGGCGTGCAAGCGACGTATTACAAGGTGATGGCATTTTCGATTTCGGCGTTTTTTGCCGGAGTCGCCGGCGCCCTCTACGCCGGTACCATCGGGCTTCTAACTCCGGGTCAGTTCAATTTTATGGCGTCCATCAACATTCTCGTGATGGTCGTGCTCGGCGGCATGGGCTCTATGCTTGGTTCCGTTATCGCGGCTTCGATACTCACGGCGCTGCCGCTTGTGCTGCAGAGCCTCAATGAATACAGGCTAATTATATATGCGCTTATCCTCATCATAGTCATGATATTCAAGCCGTCGGGGCTCATGGGGACATACGATTTTTCCCTCAGCCACGTCTTGGAGAAAGTCGGCGGCAGGGTCATGCGAGGCGGTAAGGAAGGGAGTGATCTCAGATGACGTCAGGCGAATTCCCGGTAATGGAATGCAGAAGCCTCGGCATCGACTTCGGCGGACTGACCGCCGTGGACGATTTCAACATAATCGTTACACCCAATGAAATCTCCGGGCTCATCGGGCCGAACGGCGCAGGCAAGACGACAGTATTCAACCTCCTGACTAAGGTCTATAAGCCTTCGCGCGGAGAAATACTGTTAAACGGCAAAAACACAAAGGACTTGAATACGGTGAGGGCAAACAAGGCCGGTATCGCGCGAACATTCCAGAACATCAGGCTTTTCAAGGAAATGACGGTTCTGGAAAACGTGCTGGTAGGCTTGCATAATGAGATGAACTACAGGCTTTTCGGCGCCATTGTTAGGCTGCCCGGCTCCGCTTATTGGCGCGAGGAGCGCGCCGCGAAGGACAGGGCCATCGATCTGCTCTCAATCTTCAACATGCAGGATTTGGCGGGAAAAACGGCCGGTTCGCTTCCATATGGTTCGCAGAGGAAACTTGAGATAGTCAGGGCGCTCGCGACAAATCCGGTGATTCTGCTGCTCGACGAGCCCGCGGCCGGAATGAACCCGTCTGAGACAGGCGAGTTGATGGAAAACATAAGAAAAATCCGCGATACGTTCCGCATAGCTATCCTGCTCATCGAGCACGATATGCACCTAGTGATGGGCATATGCGAGCGTATAGTCGTTTTGAATTACGGAAGTATTATCGCCAGAGGCACGCCGGAGGAAATCAGGAGCAATCCTCAGGTCATCGAGGCTTATCTCGGCAAAGCAAGAGGGTGAGAAGTTGCTGACAGTTACGGATATAAATGTCTTTTACGGAAACATCCACGCCATCCACGGCGTATCCTTTGACGTGCAAAAAGGCGAGATAGTCACTTTGATCGGAGCAAACGGCGCGGGGAAGAGCACCATTTTAAAGACTGTTTCCGGCCTCTTGCGAAGCAAGACCGGTAAGATCTCATTTTTGGATTCCGAGATCGGCACCGTCCAGCCGCACAACATAGTTAAGCGAGGCCTCGTTCAGGTTCCTGAAGGGCGGCGTATATTTCTCCGAATGACCGTACAGCAAAACCTCGAGATGGGCAATTATATCCACCACCGCGGGACGCTCTCAGGCAGACTGGAAGACGTTTTCACGCGCTTTCCGAGACTCAAGGAGCGCAGAAAGCAGCTTGGCGGGACGCTGTCGGGCGGAGAACAGCAGATGCTTGCCATAGGCCGTTCCCTCATGGCGTCGCCTACGCTTTTGATGCTCGACGAGCCTTCTATGGGTCTGGCGCCGCTGCTCGTTGAACAGATTTTCGATATAATCAAGGAGCTCAATGAATCAGGAGTAACGATATTATTGGTCGAGCAGAACGCACGCATGGCGCTCTCCGTCGCAAACAGAGGGTATGTCCTTGAAACAGGGCGTATCGTCGCGTCCGCCACGGCGGAAGAACTATTGGAAGACGCCGCTGTGCGCCGCGCTTATTTGGGAGGTGAATAGACGATGTATGTAAAAAACCGAATGACCGCTGACCCTTACAAGGTTTCTTCGGATACCCCGTTGAGCGATGTGATCGCGCTGATGCATGAGAAAAAACTGAAGAGGATCCCTGTGGTCGGCCCTGACGGAAGTACCGTCGCCGGAATTATCACTGACAGCGATATTCAAAAGGCGTCTCCGAGCGAAGCGTCGGCTTTGAGTATATTTGAAATCAATTATCTCCTGAGAAAACTCACGGCCAGCAATGCGATGACAAAGAAAGTGATCACGATAACTCCCGACGCCCTGCTGGAAGACGCCGCCCTCCTGATGAGGGCAAACAGGGTCAGCGCCCTGCTGGTAGTGGAGGGCGACAACAAGTTGGTCGGCATAATAACAGAAAGCGATATATTCGACGCTTTCTTGGATTTAATGGGATTTCGCGATTCAGGAACCCGTATTACGATCGAGGCGCTGAACGCGCCCGGCGTGCTGGCGGACGCAACGGAGATTTTCAGGAATTTTAACTATAACATAAGTCACATAGCTATTTACGGAGGCAATGCCGAAAAGTGCGACGTCATTATCAGGTTTAATTCCTACAACACGAAAGAGCTTGAAAAGGCCCTTGAGGAGAAGGGATTCAAAATCCTCCATCTCCTCAAGAGCAAAGAAGTATAAAAATCTGAGAAGAAGATTTTCCGTTTCATGGAACAGCCGATTTGGGATCACCAAATCGGCTGTCTTTTTTCATATCGTTAAATATGAAAAATGGAGATAGGAGTACACTGTTTATCAAGCGGACTTTTCGCACGGGCCTTAAGTTTTTTAGTCATTATCCGCATTTCAAACCTCCTTAACTCTATAATCAAAGTATAGTGCCTGAAGCTGCTTGAAAGTAAATACCTGTTTTTAAAAAAATTGTTTTTTTTATATTGCGGCGTAATTCCAACCTGCGCGACAAAAAAATCCATGTATTTCAATGGATTTTTTAACCGTTTTTTCGAAAAAACGGACTCGATTCCTTTAAGTAGCTTTAATGTTTTCGGGCTTTTTAATCGTCTACCGTCACGAGGAAGTTCAACATCGCAACGCATCCGAGTTCCTCGTTGGTGATGATAAGCTCTCCGTCGATGTCGACGACCGGATAAGAAAAGTGCAGCGGATTGACATAGACCACCTTCGCTGATCTGCCGTCCGAAAGCAGCGCGTCCTTGCCGACAAGCGTAGCCGGCATGTTGTCAAGGAAAGTGTTGACAATACTGATGTCGAGATCCGAAAACTTGTGTATCGAAAATTCCTCCAAAATCTCAAACGGTGAATGACGGGCCTTGTAAGAACGTCTCGCAACCATGGCGTCGTAGACGTCTGACACGGCGGTGATTCTTGAAAACAGCGGAATGTCATTTATCTGAAGTTTCCTCGGATATCCTGTACCGTTCAGCTTTTCGTGGTGCGACAAAACACCGTCAAGTATGCGCTGATCGGTTTCGCCCGAAAACTTCGTCATTTCGTGTGAATAGATCGGATGCTTTTTTATTTCTTCAAATTCCTCCGCTGTCAGCGGGCCGGGTTTATTCAGTATTTCGACGCCAATGCTCAGTTTTCCTATATCGTGAAGCAGGCCTGTCCTCACAAGCGCGTCGACCTCGTCCTTAGGCAGCTTCAGCCATGTACCCATCAGACCGTTCAGCATCGCCACATTAGCGGCGTGCGCGTTCAGGTAATCGTCCGGCTGTCTTATGTTATTGATGAACTCGATCAGAATAGCGGGGTCCGCCGTTTCGATCTTTTCGCTAATATCGTCTTGGATCAGCGAGACGGCTTCCATTGGTACTCTACGTTCTTTTTGAATCGTATCCATGACGTCGCCAAGCCGGTTGCGCAAATTTGTATAATCCTTGTGAAGGTTGATCTTCGCTACTAATTCGACCATATCCGTGATCGATTCCTCGTCTTCATCGGTCCTTTCGAATTTGTGCCTTTCTTCACCGCGTTCCTCGTAATATTCTTTAAATTGCCTGCTCATCTCCATGATGCCTTCTATGTGCTCAGTAAGAACGTACAGCTCCCGGCTAGCCCATTCGGTCTGGTAGAATTTTTTAAGAAGGGCCCGTGTTAACGTCACGTCTTTGCACAGCAAAATAAAGGTGTCCTCGTATCTGAAAAAGACTTCGCTGCTGATACGCATCCCCTCATAAAACGCATCCGCGTTTATCTGTACCAAATCATTTCTTTTCATACTTCATCCTCCCGGGAGAAACAATTGAGACATCGTAGCCCGATTGTAACACAATATGCTCAATAAAGCAATACCCGCCTTTTCCCATGCCGGCAGAGCCATCAAATTGACTATAGCGTATGGAAAAAAAACGTGCTATACTTTTCAATAACAAATTGAGGGGAGAAGTAGAAATGGATAAAGTTGAGCAAGCCCTTGAAAAACACAAGAAAGGCTACAACTGCGCGCAGGCCATCGCGTGCACGTATTGCAATATGCTCGGAATAGACGATACGACCGCTTTCCGCATGGCTGAGGGATTCGGCCTCGGCATGGGAGCTATGGAAACTTGCGGAGCCGTCACCGCGATGGCGATGGTCGCCGGGATGAAGATAAGCGACGGTAATCTGGCCGCTCCCGGGACAAAGAAAATCAGCTACAAAAAAACAGAGGAAATGATAGAAGCGTTCAAGGAAAAAAACGGAAGCATAATATGCAGCGAACTTAAGGGCGTCAAGACAGGCACACCGCTCAGAAGCTGCGGCGGATGCATAAAAGACGCAGTGGTCATAATTGAGGAAAAACTGACGGTACAGGAGGTTTAACGATGGATTTCAAACTCACAAAAACTCACTCGCTGCAGCAGGAGATGTTCAGAAAATTCGCGGAAACAGAAATCCGGCCCGTCGCCGAGGAGATGGACGAGACAGAAGAGTTTTCTATGGATCTTTTGCACAAACTGCACAGATACGGTATGATGGGCATCCCGTACTCGAGAGACTACGGAGGTGTCGGCGGCGATTATCTCGGATACGCCCTCTGCATGGAGGAGATATCAAAGATCGACGGCGCCACGGGGATAACGCTCTCTGTCCACACCTCTTTAGCCTGTTCCTGCATTGACGGATTCGGCAGCGAGGAGCAGAAGCAGAAGTTCCTCCGGCCTCTTGTAGACGGCAGCAAGACCGGCTGTTTCGGACTGACGGAGCCCAACGCCGGAAGCGACGCCGCGGGGCAGCAGTCAAAAGCTGTTCTGGACGGCGACAAATATATCATCAACGGCACAAAGATCTTTACGACTAATTCCGGTTTTGCAGACACCTTCGTCATGTTCGCAATGACTGACAAATCAAAAGGCACAAAGGGCATTTCCGCTTTCGTCGTGGAAAAGGGGACTCCCGGCCTCACGGTCGGACCAAATATAAGGCGAATGGGCATAAGGGCCGCTTCCAACTGCGAAGTCGCCTATGACAACGTGGCTGTGCCCGTATCCAACAGGCTTGGCAGGGAGGGCGAGGGATTTAAGATCGCCATGAAAGCCCTTGACGGCGGCCGTATAGGCATCGCCGCGCAGGCGGTGGGAATCGCCCAAGGCGCCCTGAACGAAGCGATCAAGTATGTGAAAGAAAGAAAGCAATTCGGAAAACCGATATCTTCCTTCCAGAACACCCAATTCAAAATAGCCGAACTTCAGACCTATATCGACGCAGCGAGGCTCATGACGTACAGGGCCGCCGTCACAAAGGACAACGGTGAAAACTATGCGGGAGAAGCCGCCATGGCAAAGCTGTTCGCGTCGAAGATGGCGGGGGACGTATGCCGCGACTGCGTGCAGTTGATGGGCGGGTACGGATACTGCAGGGAATACCCTGTCGAGCGGGCCCTTCGCGACGCGAAGATCACCGAAATTTACGAGGGGACCTCGGAAGTGATGAAGATGGTCATCGCAGGTTCGATGAAAGTCTTTTAGAAAGCAGGGAAATGGAGGATAAGACGATGAAAATAGTTGTTTGTATAAAGCAGGTGCCTGACACCAACGAGGTAAAGCTTGACCCGGCGACGGGCAGGCTGATACGCGAAGGCGTCCCGAGCATCATAAATCACGACGACAGGTCGGCCATAGAAGCGGCGCTTCAGATAAAGGAAGAGTCGGGCGGAACCGTAACGGTCGTGTGCATGGGCCCGCCCCAGGCCGATCTGGCCCTCAGGGAAGCCCTGGCCATGGGCTGCGATGAAGCATATCTTCTGACCGCCAGAGAGTTCGGTGGCTCGGATACTTTCGCCACCGCTAAGATCGTTGCCGGCGCACTGAAAAAGATAGGCTACGATCTGATCATAACGGGCAGACAGGCAATTGACGGGGATACGGCGCAGGTTGGCCCGCAGATCGCGGAGAATTTGAAATTGCCTCAGGTGTCGTACGCTGAAGAAGTCAAGATAAGTGGCGACTCGGTAACCGTCAAGAGGCAGTTTGAGGATAGGTATCACATAATAGAAGTAAAGCTACCCTGCCTGCTGACGGCCCTTTCGGAGCTTGCCGTCCCGAGATATATGCACGCGAGAGGCATCATAGAGGCTTATGAGAAGGAGATATATGTCCTCGGGTTTGAAGATCTGAAGGACGCATTCGACCCCGCCGATATCGGGCTTGAAGGCTCCCCGACGAACGTATTCCGCGCTTTCGGTAAGAAAGCGAAGGGCGCCGGCACGGTTCACAAGGACCTCTCCGCCGACGAAGCCGTCGAAATCATCATTAAAAAGATGGAAGAAAAACATATTATTTGATCTGCGAACGGAGGAAAATATGAGCAAAGATATATATGTAGTAGCCGAACAGAGAGACGGCGTCATCGCGAAAGTTTCCCTCGAGCTGATTGGCGAAGCCCGAAGGCTCGCCGACCAGTTGGGCCAAAATGTATTCGCCGTCCTCATGGGTGATAAAATAAAGGATAAGGCAAGGGGGCTTATAGAGGACGGCGCTGACGGAGTCGTCTACGTGGACGATCCCATGCTTTCTGAATATGTGACCGAGCCATACACGAAAGCTCTCACGGCGGTTCTCAGGGAGTGCGACCCCGAGATCGTGCTATTTGGCGCCACTTCCATAGGCAGGGACCTGGCCCCGAGAGTTGCGGCTAGGATACGCACGGGGCTCACCGCCGACTGCACAAGGCTCGATATAAAATTTTCAAGCTATATAGAATACGCAAAAGACAGCACCACCTTGGATACTTCCAACCTCGACGAAAACAGCCCCGATACGCTTCTTAAGCAGACGCGTCCCGCATTCGGCGGAAACGTCATGGCGACGATCCTATGCAAAAAAACGAAACCACAGATGGCTACCGTTAGGCCCGGCGTGATGCAGAGACTCGAACGGGATCCCGGCAGAAAAGGCGATATAATGGAGATAAAGGTGGCGTTTGAGCCGGATGATATGAACGTAGTCGTCAAGGAAGTAGTCCGTGAAAAGCACAAGAAGACCGACATCACGGAAGCGAAATACCTCGTGTCCGGCGGGCGCGGTATAGGTTCTCCCGAATTCTTCGACAAATTGAAAGAATTGGCGGAGCTTCTAGGTGGTGACTGGTCGTCGTCCAGGGCGAACGTTGACGCCGGGTGGGCGCCAAAAGACAGACAGGTGGGCCAGACGGGGAAGACGGTCAGGCCTCAGTTGTATCTGGCCTGCGGCATATCCGGCGCAATCCAGCACGTTGCCGGAATGGAGGGTTCGGAATTCATCGTGGCGATCAACAAGAACGACACCGCCGCCATCTTTGAGGTGGCTGACCTTGGAATAGTGGGCGACGTAAAGGTCATAATCCCCAAGCTTATAGACGCCGTAGCAAAATACAAGACGGAAAAGGAAGCGTAGAATAGCGCTTGCCCCTTGACACCGAAACGGTGATGTGCTAAACTATTGTCATCCAGTCGGTTGACCGACCGAGCATAGTTTCAGGAAGGATTGAGCATATGAAGAAGACTGAAAAAAATGACCAATCCGTTGACGCGCGCCAGAAGATTCTGCGTGCGGCCGGTGATTTGATGATCGAAAAAGGCATCAAGGAAACAAGCTTGAAGGACATAGCTAAAAAAGCCGAAATGAGCGCTGGGACGCTGTACTACTATTATGCGGCCAAGGAAGATATCATCTGCGACATAGCAGACGGCAACTTGAAGCAAATAACAGACGGCCTTTTAAATTGGATCGACCGCATTGACTCCGGGACTTCCCGCGAGCAGATATTGAAAACAGTGTTCGAAAAGATTCTGGCCGCCGAGACTAGAGGAAAACTGCACTTGTACCTCGTCAGCGACGCGATAACGGCGAACAGCGCCCTAAAACAAAAAATCACTGAGCGTTACGAGGATTGGCGCAGAACATTGGCTTTCGGGCTGAATAAAGTTTTAAAGAATGACGCCGGGACCGACGATTCGCTGGCCTATTTGATTTTAGCCACAATTGACGGATTGATTATCCAGAGTATGTTTCGTGATGAACCCATACCTATAGACGGCGTCGTAAAATTGATCGTGAATGCTTCTCCTTAACCGTTAACAGGAGAAGTTGAAGAGATAAAAAACAGGAAGGACATTACAACCGATGTCGGTCGGATAGCCGACCGACAAACGCATAGGAGGAAGAGCAATGAAAAAATCTATTAAGCAATCGACTATGGTGATAATTTTAAACGTGTTATCAATACTTTCCGTAGTCGCCGTGATCGTTGCAATGTTAAATCTCAGAACGCTGAGCGATATGAGCATTCAGGCAAGCATAGAGCGCTATGAATTGACCTTTAACGCGAACAGGTTTATGGACGGGTCCGCATATCTGACAAATGAAGTCCGGGCTTTCGCGGCCACAGGCAACATGACGCATTATAACAATTACTGGGCTGAGATAAATGAGTATAAAAATCGTGACATCGGCGTTGCCATGATGAAGGAAATCGGCATAACGCAGGAGGAGCAGGCTGAAATTGACGCCATGGCGGCGTTGTCGAACAACCTTGTGCCTCTCGAAAGCGAAGCAATGGATTCGCGGAAGGATGGCAGAGTTGAGGAGGCTATCGAGGCTGTCTACGGAATGGAGTATGAAGAAACGATCGGCCGGATACGCGCTATAAAGGAAGAATTTCTCTCCACACTTCAGGAACGCGGCGAGAATCACGTGATTGGAATCAACAAACAATACGGCACGATGGAAAGGTACGTATTCATCTTCATTGCCGTTGTTGCCGCGCTGCAGTTCATCAATGTCTTTCTGGTCATGGGCAGATTGATAATACCGATTAAAAAACTGGAAGCCGAGATGAAGGAAATCGCGAACGGTAACCTTTCATCGACATTCAACATGAAAGAAAACACTTCTGAAATCGGCACGCTTATCGGCGCGATCATCAGAACCAAGGCCAATCTCAAAAAATATATCGGCGATATTGCAGACAAGTTGCATGATGTTGCCGACGGCAATTTGGATCTCGAAGTGGATATTGACTATGTCGGAGATTTTGCTCCGATAAAGACGTCGCTCTTTACAATATTAGACTCTTTAAATAACACGATCACGCAAATAATCGCTTCTTCCAGGCAGGTGTCGGGCAGCTCTAAGCAGATCGCCGACGGCGCGCAGTCCTTAGCGCAAGGCTCCACTGAACAGGCCGCCTCGGTACAGCAGCTTTCCGCTTCCATTTCCGAGATAACGAAAATGACAAAGGATAACGCCGACATGGCCGAGCGAACCGCCTCGCTCGCAAACGCGATAATGCAAAACGCGGAAAAAGGGAGCCACCAGATGGATGAAATGACGGGCGCCGTAAAGGAGATCAATCTGGCCAGTCAAAGCATCAGCAAGGTCATCAAGGTTATCGACGATATAGCGTTCCAGACGAACATACTCGCTTTGAACGCCGCCGTTGAAGCAGCCAGAGCCGGCCAGCACGGAAAGGGCTTTGCCGTCGTGGCGGAAGAAGTCAGAAGCCTTGCCGCCAAGAGCGCCGAAGCTGCCAAAGACACGGGTGAGCTTATCGCCAACTCGATGGACAAGGCGGAGCTTGGCGCCCGCATCGCGCTTGAAACCGCTGAAAGCCTCGCGAATATCGTTTCAGGGATAAACGAAAGCACCCGGTTTGTAAATGAAATCGCACATTCCTCCGAAAAGCAATCTGTCGGTATATCGCAGATCAACGAGGGTATCGAGCAGGTAGCGAAGGTCGTTCAGCAGAACAGCGCAACCGCGGAAGAAAGCGCCGCCGCCGCTATGGAGATGAGCGAGCAGTCCGACATACTGCAGCAGCTGATCGCGCAGTTCAAACTCAAAGACGGCGACGTGCAATTTTAGCCTTTTATCTGAAAGTCAAGGCAGTAAAATTATCACATTATCCACGGAAGAGTAAAAAGTTGCACAATGCAACTTTTTACTCTTCCCGTTATCAAAGAATTTAAATACCTTTTATCTCGTTATCCTCGTCTTATAGAACGATCTCCAGACGAAGATCAGCGCCGTTGCGAAGAACACATAACCGACATAAGGCGCCATATCGGCAAACACGTCGGTGATCGCTATTTCCATCGTCAGTATTCCAAACAATGTGGTGAACTTTATTATTGGGTTCAGTGAAACAGAAGACGTATCTTTAAACGGGTCGCCTACCGTATCGCCTATTACTGTGGCGTCATGGAGCAGCGTACCCTTTTCCTGCATATCGACTTCAACGACCTTCTTGGAGTTGTCCCAACAGCCGCCCGCGTTTGCCATGAACACTGCCTGGAAAAGCCCGAACACGGCCAGCGCCAGAAGGTAAGATATGAAGAAAGTTATTGGCTTATAGTCTCCGCCCGCAGGGGCTGAGATAAACGCGAACGCCACCGTAAAGCAGAAAATTGCGACAAATATGTTGAGCATTCCCTTTTGCGCATACTGTGTGCATATCTTGACAACTTCCTTAGATTTGACCGTCGAAGCTTTCATGTCGGCCTGCTCGTCGAGTTCGATATTGTCGCGTATATACTCTACCGCTCTGTATGCGCCGGTTGTGACTGCCTGAGTGGAAGCGCCCGTGAACCAGTAGATCACCGCGCCGCCGCAGATGATACCTAATATGGAATACGGATTCAAGAAATTCAGTATCGATACCGGATCTATTCCAAGTCCGTTCCTTATCATGAGTATCAGCGAGAATATCATTATAGTGGAACCGACCACCGCCGTCCCTATCAGAACAGGCTTTGCAGTCGCCTTGAACGTATTGCCTGCGCCGTCGTTTGCTTCCAGATAATGCTTTGCCTTTTCATGGTCGGGATCGAACCCGTACTGTTCCTTTATTTCATCGTCGATGCCCTGAATCTCATCTATGAGCGACAACTCGTATATGGACTGCGCGTTGTCGGTAACCGGACCGTAGCTGTCAACCGCGATGGTGACCGGCCCCATGCTCAAAAATCCGAACGCTACGAGTCCGAAAGCGAATATTGACTCATACTCCATGATGGCGCTCAACCCGTGAGTGCTCGTTACATTCGCGACAGACATGAGTCCGAAGAAGAGCATCCCCGCCCAGAAAGCACTGAAGTTGCCCGCCACAAGCCCCGATAAAATGTTCAGCGAGGCGCCGCCGTTTTTTGACATCTCGACGACCTCTTTCACATGCTGCGATTTCCCCGATGTAAACACCTTCGTCAGTTCCGGAATGAGCGCGGCGCCCAAAGTTCCGCAACTTATGATGATCGCCAGAGTATACCAGAGCGTGCTGGAGCCTATGTAGGCGCCGACCTCGCTTTCCGGCCCGAGCATGAGATAACTGACTACAAATGTCGCCGCTATCGATAGCAGCGAAGCTATCCACACAAGGTTTGTCAGCGGTTTTTCAAAGTCGAAGTCTAGCGTTTTACCGTAAAGTTTTTTGCTCACGGCTTTGTTTATAAGAAAAGCCACAAATGACGTGATGACCATCAGTATACGCATGACGAATACCCACGTCAGGAGGTTGGTCTGTATCAATTCCCGTGCCGCGTCAGGATAAGCAAACCCGACGGCCAGGCAGATGAAGGAAATGATCGCGACGCCCGTGACGCCGTATGTTTCAAATCCGTCGGCCGTAGGCCCGACACTGTCGCCGGCGTTGTCGCCTGTGCAGTCCGCGATGACTCCCGGGTTGCGCGGGTCGTCTTCCTTGATCTTGAAAAATAGCTTCATCAGGTCGGAACCGATGTCGGCTATCTTAGTGAATATCCCTCCGGCTATACGAAGTGCGCTGGCGCCAAGCGACTCACCGATTGCAAAACCGATAAAGCTCGCGCCCGCAAGCGTCCGCGGGACGAAAAGTAGTATCATAAGCATCATCAATAGTTCGACGCATATCAAGAGAAGGCCGATGCTCATGCCTGCGTCAAGTGGAATATTTAAAAGCTTAATAGGCTTTTTCTCCATGGCCGCAAAAGCCATTCTGCTGTTTGCCATAGTATTTATCCGCATCCCATACCATGCCACGCCGTATGAGCCCAATATGCCCATAACGGTCCAGAAGAGTATGAATAAGACGCCTCCGATTCCCTTTTCGCCAAGGCCACCGAAATAAAATGCGATAAATATGCAGATAAAGCAGAATAGGATGACCAGGAATTTGCCCTGCTGGATAAGATACGTTTTGCAGGTTTCGTAGATGGTTTCGGAGACTGACCTCATAGCATCATGGGTCGGGAGTTTTTTAAGGTTCATAAATTGAAAAAGTCCGAAGACCATTCCGAGTACGCATACCACAAGCCCTAGGTAGAGAAGATTGTTTTGGCTCTGTGTCAGCGCGGGTACGATCAGGTTGTCTTCTGCCGCGAAAACCGTGTAAGGTATTGAAATTACAAGCATTATCGCCGATGACATACACCTGAAAAATCGTTTGATTAAAATGGACATTTGACCATACCTCCTTGTTACTGTTGTATCCTAACACAATTATGGTGAATAGTCAAATTTTATTGCCTTGAAAAAATAAAAATGATATAATAAGCCATTATGAATAAAAGGAAATATAAGGATCGCTTATATTCAACGCG
>Ga0123353_10003576_pt1 | contig 19672 bp, 16 predicted proteins | sample TergutLab28metaG_3_FD_92763 | JGI IMG/M metagenome (GOLD analysis project Ga0123353, IMG submission 92763) | Labiotermes labralis P3 segment gut microbial communities from Petit-Saut dam, French Guiana - Lab288 P3 | ecosystem: Host-associated > Arthropoda: Insects > Digestive system > Gut ... | reverse complement strand
CGCCTTGAGGTTAATATCTTCTCTCTCTCTCTCTCTCTCTCTCTCTCTCTCTCTCTCTCTCTCTCTCTCTCCTGATACTGTGCGTGGCAGACGCGGAGCGTGATGCCATGTAACGCTGGCCTCACATCCCGTTTAACACATACATTAGCATACTCTTCTTCAAGCTAGTGGCTGGAACGCGATTGTATGTCGTGACGTAACAGTTAACACTTTGTTTCCTGGTCTCATACAAAGGGTCTCGAGGCATCAGCAGCCTGACAATATTACAGCAATTTTTAAATATAATGGTCCCCAAACCTTATTATCCAGAATTTAGACGGTCTTTCAATTTATATTCTGCTTTTCTAACTATAAATTCAATTACTATATACACTACCAGCGAACAGGGCTGTTGCAAGTTAGCTGGGAGTGTAAAAATGACACTCGATGCTTCTTCCTATTCATTGCTCTTTACGCTGTTTTTCTTATTTCTACACCGAAATTATGGGAAACCACAGCTTCAATAAAGCGTTATTCATTGTAGGCACTCGCCATGACGTGTGCAAAAGAAGAAACGAAAATTCAATAATGACTTTTAAATTTCGTGCAAATATTTAAAGACAAAAAAAAAAAGTTCAAAACAGAAATTGTCTGCAAGTATGGCGCCTTCATTTCTGATGTGTGATTTGGATCGTAATAAGTAGCCTACACGAAGGAATACAATGCAAATATTTTTGTAGCCCCAACTTATTTCTCGTGCTAAACAGAAAGCTGTCGGAAGCGGAAATGCTGGCGGATTATTGATGTTTTGTCATGAGCTGATTTTGCTTTAACAGGAAAAATCTTACGTTCACTATGGAAACAGCTAACTATTTCCATGGAGTACAGTCCTTTTTGAGAAGCTAAACGGTTCTTAGCTAATCTAGAAATTCCCCGCATTTTATGGAACCCGAAGAGCCATTACCAAATGCACTAGCATCCGCCACTTGTCCCTATTCTGTGACAGATCAACCCAATTAATGCCCCCATCCTACTTATTTAAAACCGTTTTAATATAATTTTCCCGTCTATGCTTAGATCTTCCAAATGTTTTCTTTCGCTCAGGGTGCCCCATACGTGCCATACGCCTCACCCATGTCATATTTCTTGATTTCACATAAAACAGCATGTAAAATGGTCGCTAAGGAAACATCTAACAGCAAAGTTTTTAATTGTGTAGTTCTTATGTGTGATTTATAGGTTTTAAATCCAAGTTAATTTATTCCTCCTGCCAGTCCAGTAAATAAGTACTCAACCAGCCTCATCCAACAGGGGGTCATGCACAACATCAGTATACTTGAGACATTTATAATAATAATGAGCAGATGCAATAAATATGACACAACACGTACCGCTTGAACATCACCATCAGATAAGGAATAGCCAAGCAGCTCGCTGGAGTAGCTTCCAGTGGCAAGACATTTGTATCACGTGAGATTTTATGCTTCCGCCGTCTATCCTGTTTCACGAAAATTATTAAATTCTTTCCAGGTGTTTTAAAGAGATATGTCCCTACAAGAAATGTTTTGGTGACGTTCTTACAAATGTTAAGACATCATACAATTTCACGCCATTGCTCAAAGTAACTTAAGGCACACAGTTTAAGCATTAAAATGGTATATTGCAGTAAAGGTTCCTATTTGTGTTACAGCTATATAATCCAATTATTCAGATGGCTTCTTGTAATCATTTGCTTCCACAATACTTCTGGGCAACTATGTCGGGTTATAGCGCGAAAAGTGACCTAGTTTCTCCACTACTAGTTAATTCCTCGACAACCATTTAATTCAAAACACATTTTACGGCAGAAGGGGCATAACGACTGAAAATTCTTCAACAGATACGTATGGTACTTTCTAGGTACGTTGTGTATGACTCTCGTGATAAATAAAACACAACAATTTGTAAATACAGAGTGTGGGCACTTTTGTAACGTTCGTTCTTCCCAAATGCGGTCTTTGCAAATCTGCAGCCAGCCTTGATGTCGTTTGCTGAAGATACATGTCTACTGCCATACTGCGTAAGACAGGAATTATTTTTCTTTGTAATATTTCAGATATTCGTGTCAGTGAAAAAAAAACCTTTCACATAAAAGTTGTGGGTGAAAGAGGTCTGTACAGTTTCTTAGTTACCAGTTTTCTGTAAGATTTATTTTTTAATAGAATTTATAAATTCAGTTTAATCTTCACGTACTGGAGAGCCTTTATATTGTCTGTAACAACACGAATTTAGTACGAACCAACATTTATCATATTTTATCGAAACACGCAAGGGTATCATAGCGAACGTGGGAGCTGGCGGATACTATATCCCCATGACTTTACGTAGTTGGTTCATAAAATGCAAAAAGGCGCACATTTATTTTAAAAGTTTAGCTTATCAGTTCTTCATACATTCAAACAGAAAAGAATGACGTAATCTTAATAAATTTCATGGCTCGACACATTGGTATTTCGAAACTGAAGAGATATGTCACGGTCAAACTGATTAATAAACAAATATTGCACAAGACTTTAAATGTAGAGTACAAGATTCTACAAAAACAACAGGTAAATTATCATCTTCGAGTGATAGAAAGTAATATAATTCGAAGATAAAATGCAGGAATCAGCACTTGAACACCCAATTATCAATACCTCCCACTTCACGAGAAGAAAGACGTGCACTGGTACAGCATAGCGGTTAGTACGGGTGTACCACCCAGAAGCGAGAAGTAGTCAAATCATGACAGAGTAATGGACAGGCTAAACCGGTCCCAAACACTCACGTTCACAGGCGGATAGACAAGGGTCATTACGAGTGTGTGAGGGCGTTACGATGTAGGACTATAGGAGTAATTTGCATCATCAGCTGTTTTAGAGCAAGCTGCAGTATAAAATGAGAGAATAACATTTTTATATCTGCCGTGCAATTATCTTTATCCTGCACATGACAAATATTACCTCTTTTCACAAATCCTGCCTATATGCGATACACAAACTTTGTTGTTAACGGTAAACCCACATTATTTATAAGAATCTGCGTTTTATATGCACCTAGTATAAAGTCAATTAAGTTTCAACGGGTAATATTGGCACTTAAGAAGTTTCCCTGCAACAATTTGATTTGTACAAATCTTTCTTCAAAGCAAGAACTTACAGAGCGTGTTGAAGAATTGTTAAAAATATATAACTTGAAAGAGAAAAGACTTCCTCGCAAATTCACATCAATTCCGTAAACAAGAATCTGCACTGCATTATTAACCTCACTGCTTTATTATTACATGTATTATATTTATTCAAATTTTGCATCATAAGTGCACAAATATCGTTGCCTATTCTATTAGACCCATCTCTGTGGGCGAGTTCTTGTGGCGATAAAATAATCCTCATTTGTCAACTATCATTCTCTACAGTTGAATATTCAGGGGATTTAGGTCAGACGAACTAACACTAATCTTTATATTTTCCTAAAATTAATATGCTGCAACTTCTTTGTTGTAAGAACGGAATGAAGCTCACCAGAGGTTAAACTAACCTCTACGATTTGGTCATAAAAAAAAATATTACATTATATTTTTAAGACGCTGGACACAAGGCCCCGAAATATCGAAATATACTAATAATATCGTCGATGTTATATCGTAAACAAATATCGTCTACAGATACACATAAGCGTATATGGATCCACAGATCATCGACTTTTATACATAGTCTATTAAATATGCTAACTGCATTAAAGAAAAGTCCAAGAAACGTGTGACGTGGAAGTATAGTTACAAAGTATAATGTTCGATATTTATTCATGTTCCCAAACCCCATATGCACAGCTAACAAATATTTGACAGCACCCATTCAGCCCATAACTTTAGAATGCTTTCGCCGAAGCTTCATAAATTTCCCGGTACTCCCTAATATAACTGTAATTGCTGCATGAGGGAAATTCCTGTCTCATAAGTTGGTTCGTCGCCTTGGGGATGAGGTCAGAAGGAAAAATGGGGAACCAACAGTTGGTTTCTCCTTCACGACAATGCTCCAACACATCTGTCGGTTTTGGTCAAGGATTTCTTGGCAAAGAGCAAAGTGACCCACTGGAGCATCCCCCATACTCTCCTGACCTGGCTGCAGCTGATGTGTACCTGTTTCCTCGACTGAAACCAGCACTGAAGGGCGGTGCTTTTGTGGTATTACTGATATCATTAACAATGCGACGGAAGAGCTGAAAAGGCTTTTCCAAAATTGCTTCCAGGAATGTTTCCAAGATCTTTATAGTCGCTGGCAGAATTGTATAGTTGCACGGGGGGACTATTTAGAAGGAAATATAGCTTAAATGATGGTACTGTTTTGTATTTCTCTGAAATAAAGTGATCCGGTAAACATTCAGTCGCTACCACGTATAGTCCTAAGAAACAGGATATTTCCTTTCCTACTCAAGAAATATCATTGTTCTTTTAAGTGGAAGGTGAATCAACGACTTGTGAGCTTATTATTTTCAGCCAGGTCGTTCCAGACCACATGCCCACAACTTGTGTCTTTGTGATTTTTTTTTTACATATTTGTTTCTTTGAAATTTTCTTGTTGAAGTATCATAATTAACTTTCTGTGCGCATTTTTTCTTTACATATCAGTGCTACATTTCCCACTCAGCCCGTCAACCAAAATGACAATAATCAATAAAGCAACAAATAATTAGAATAGCCGTAAAGTGATTTTTTTTCCAATGCTAGTGACGCGCGCTCGCTGATGTAAAACATTACTACTTACGTTATACAAGTACTGCCATCAAAGTTAGGTAAATCTTCATTCATATGTCTAAGCCAATAAAATTCTAAATTAAAATGAATATTTGCGACACAGATACAGGCCAGCAATTATTATTACTATTAACAATGTATAGTTTCTCACATAATTCGTAATCCATCATTCCAACTTTTATAAACAAAGGATCATTTAACCTTCCCATTCAACTTCTGCGGCCTACTTTCCTTATACTTCAGGAAAGATACCTCTGAATATACAGAATGACGCTTGTGCAGTTCGGCACCAATGACCTAGCGGACAACTTAACACGTAAAGTAAAAAATGAAAAAATTCTCGGTTTTGAAAATGTTTTCATAACTGACTACAGTGATGAGAGGGGTTAGTTGTAAACATCCACAGCGCAAGAAGACTTACTCTATCATTCACCGAACGTCTTTGGAAAAATATGGAAAGCTTCATAAAGAAAGTTTTGTAACTTTTTCATAGCGCAACAGCCCCTAGTGGGCCAGAGCCTCACGATAACACCCAAGATACACCACACTCGGTAGAACTTCTCTGGACGATGATCATCCCAACGCAGAGACCTCTACCTGACAACACACAACACTCATAAGATTATCTATGCCTCAGGCGGGATTCGAACCCATAATTCCAGCAGAAGAGTGACCGCAGACCACGTCTTAAACCGCGCGTCAACTGAGATCGGCAGCCTTATAATATCTAAATAAAGTGTGCAATTTCCGGCCCAACTATGTGAAAACACGCCAAGTTATTAAGACACTGGTATGGTTTGTTAGGATATTTAATCCAGATACCTTCTTATATAGGTTGAAATATTGTAGCTAAACAGCAAAGTTACAGCTCAAATCACATTCACACCGAAGCGGAGAGTACCAAATTCGTTAGAATAAAGCAAAAGTAGCACAAAAAAACTAAATAACAGAGTTTAACCATTCTAATTACAGCATGATTGAGAATACTCGTTCTGCAATAAGAAACTGGACTGTAACTCCATAAGCAGCAATACGTTCAGTATGTGGCTGGTTATAACTCACACAGCTCCATCGAAGATTTACAAAATCAGTTCAAACCATTTCTGAACTAGGAGTTCAATGACGCAATATTAATAGAAGTTTCAACAGCCCCTACCCCAAGGTGAAACTGCTTGTCAGTATGAATGGTCAGACAGATACGAGCACCTTCTTTTTAATTCCACGCTGTTTTGTTTTCACTTGCATAACTTAATGCAATTGTAGCATCAAAATACAACAATTGGATCCTCATCCACCTGCATGTTGTCATACATCTAAGTGCTGAGGTAAGAGATGGGAAAAGTTCACTATGCCTCAAGGTAAATTTACAACTAGCAGCTTTCAACGCTCCTCAATCAGATTTATTCAGTACATCCCTGCCTTCGTTGCGTATAGCCATATTTCAAAATATAACGATGATAGGCAAAGACAGGTTGCATTAATTAAAGTAATAAATTATCAAGAGTTGCAGATGTCACTACACACTGTAAGTCAAACTTTCAGAGCACGAGCCCTGACACAGTAGCAGGCAGCAGAATATTCGACACTAAGAACTCGGCAGCAGTATGAACGTGTCACCGATTTTCCAGTGAAAACCTACATATTTTCAAAACGTTTTCTCTGTAATTATGCATTAGGAATTGGCCTTGACATTCACTTATTACAAGACGACTGTTAATGAATTTTCAAATTCATTTTACGTTACTTGTATCTTCCCGCAGTAATTCTAATTGGTAATTATAAGGATGTAAGGCCGTGTAGTCTGGTAGATAATACTCATAATATCACGAGAGTTTCTACGCTTTCGCGGCGGTACCACTGAACTTTCTGTTCATCTGAGATATTACGCTGAGACACTGGACAATCGGTGCCTCACCTTTGGGGACAGCGCGGTGGTCCCATCTCGAAGGGCAATATGCCCAATATGCACTGAATTATTCAATGGATAATTGACCCCTGCAGATGGGACCACCACACTGTCCTGAAATGTCGTACACCGTCATTCAGTGATGCGGTGTAGTATCCCCCCAAAAGACGATAGCCTCATAAAAATTACTGTGAAGGATGGAAGCATCAGGCTCCCCTGAAACGTCAGTAACTACACGGCGTCACAACCCAGAATACTGGAACCTTCACCAACACCGCTGTACAAAACCTCACATTTGACAGTTTTACTTGTTTAAACGGGACCGCAGTAGCACAGTGGTTAAGGTGCTGTGCTACAAATCGGAAAATCGCTGGTTCGATCCCAGCTGGTGTCAGTGGATTTTTCATTGACATAAAATCCTGCCGATCGCACTATGGCCCTGGGGTCGACTCGGTCTCTAACAGAAATGAGTACCAGGAGCATAGAGAGTTCTTTACGAACTAAATATATAACGCTTTATGTGGAGACCGCATCCTTCGGTCCGTCGGTCTCTGATCTAGTGTACGCTTCTAAACTTCATGATATTTGGTACACTCGTACGAATTCTTTAATAATTTGTCGTGCGGACGTGTGTTTATTAATAGCAAGTCCACCAACAGTCATACTTACTTTAGGAGATTAAATAAATTTCAATCTGTACTTTCAACATTTATTTTCCGATTTGGGTGAAATTAGGTATATAAGTGACTAAACATAATGCTGTTAAGGACACGTGAATTTCACGAAAATCGGCCCAGCGAAGGTCATACTTTTCGTGTGGGCGTAAAAAAATTAATTTACGCCTGCAACGCGAAGTAGCAGGACATTTTTAAAGAAAAGAACTGCTAGGTTAACTCCGTGTATTATGTCAAGGAGTACATCATTCTCAATTTCATTTGTTATATGCCCTGAATGAGTTAACAACAGACCGCCATCGGCCGTACTGGTTGGCGGTAAAAGTGTTTACAAAATCTACTGTCACAACAAAGATTCTCCTTGTGACAATTATAGTGTTTCGATAGTTATCGACGATCGCAAACAATGTCGGTGAAGGTCGAACATGTACCAGCATAAAAACAAACGAAATTCTATGTGACCGGCGTCAATAATGTAACCACACTGTGGCTGATGCAAGTCTGAATTAGTCATCCGTAGCAAGAATTGGATATCGTAAATTTATCACGTGGTGTGCAGAATAAATATTTCGATTACCCATTTTTAAAAACCCATGCAAAAGTCATGTTGGTCTGCCAGCACTTTATCACATTATACAAAATTAGCTCTTTGACCAAGGAGATGAAATGTTTCTTTTACGGATCCGACAGCCAGACGGGGAAGCTATGCGTGTCGTTTGGTTATACCTCCCGAAGATACAGTACCACAAACAGCAAACTTGAATCTTCAACAACACCACTATGACTGCTTCAGATTTTGCATTATTAAAACTACTTCCGGAAAGAACTTGATTTCATGACAAGTAATTGCTTTACAGTTTTGTTTTCATGGCTCGACAGCCCTAATAGGCCTATGCCCCCTTATTGTTGAGGTTTCGAGATCACACTAAGAAACACCAAACTCGTTAGGAATCCTCTGAACAAGCGATCGGTCCGTCGCAGAGACCTCCACCTGACAACACACAAAAATCACACGAGACAGATATCAAGCCCCGGCGAGATTCGAACCCGCAATCCCAGCCGCGTGGTCAATGGGATCAGTGATTTGCACTCACTCACTCATTCACTCATTCCATGGAGCAGAATCCTTCTTGAGAAACTAACCGATTCTCAGCTAGTCAAGAAATTCCCCTCATTTTATGAAACCCGAAGGTTCATTACCGCATTCACACGTGCCCGCCACCTGTCTCTGTCCTGAACCAGCTCGATCCAGTCCATGCCCCCACATCCCACCTCCTAAAGATCCATCTTAATATTATCCTCCCATCTATGCCTGTGTCTTCCAAGTGGTCTCTTTCCCTCAGGTTTCCCCATCAAAACCCTGTATACGCCTCTCCTCTCCCCCATATGTGCTACATGCCCTCTCATCTCATTCTTTTCGATTTAATCACCCGAATAATATTGGGTGAGGATTACGGATCATTAAGCTCCTCATTATGTAGTTTTCTCCTCTCCCCTGTTACCTCGTCCTTCTTAGGCCCAAATATTCTCCTCAACACCCTATCCTCGAGCATCTTCAGCCTACGTTCCTCCCTCCCTCAATGTAAGAGACCAAGTTTCATATAAATGCAAAACACCAGGCAAAATTATAGTTCTGTATATTTTATTCTTTATATTTTTGGATATCAAACTGGAAGACAAATGATTCTGCACCGAATAATAGCAAGCATTCCCTGACTTCAGTCTGCTCTTAATTTTTCGTGAATGGAGTTTTGATGATTTAGGGTTGTGTCCCACATTTTTCAGCATATACTAAAAGGGAACTACAAATGTAAATGTAGTATATAACTATTTGATGAACGTTATGTTTCCGAGTTAAGAAATAAGTTGACAAAAGTAGTTCAAATGCATTAAATAACAACCCGTAACGCAATTGCTGGTAACTACATACTAGCCGTCGTCGCTAAAGCTATAAAAAAAACCTAACTGAGCTATGAAAAAACCTAACTGCGAAGGATGGTACATGCACTTCGCAAAAATTGTGTCAGGAAGGCTGACGTTTAAGTTTTGTGAAATATTACAGCTGCCCAACGGAACTGTATAGTGTATTTCACGATATATCCAACAGAGATTACTTTGAACGTGTTCGTGAAGGCTCTTCTGTGTAGGTCTAAAAGCCTTTACTAAATCTGCAAGATGAAACGGGTCGCTGAAAAATGGGTTCTACTGGTAGGTAAATTAACCAATCTCCACCAGCAACAAATATTATAATCTTAATTTTGTGCTATGTTAGGAAATGTACACCCATTACCAATAAGACCTATTACAAGAGCGTAGATGGACATTCGTGCGCAGGTGAGGACGATCTGGAAGAGTGCTGGTGCGCTGCACTGTCAGCCTCCTGATATCTCGAGATCTAATTTGCTCTGAAGCACGACGTGCACGGAACTATACTCACGAGCAGGGCCCATATAAAGATAATGAATATGTTACAAAACACAAGCCAACAGGTTTTTAATATTTTACGTACGTTGCATCGTACGATGATTAGTTTGTAGAACCAACTTTACATGCACTAAATGTGTTCTTCATACTTCATCAATTCTCCAACATGTTTCAGCACGCCACACCTGCATCATCAGAGAATCTTCGTGGTTGTTATCAATCCGCTTTCAAATCACCCGTTGTATCACTGTGAATGTATTCACTTATCATACAACGGACCTTTTAAAGCGTTATGATAACTATTAGGCACTGTCCCTGATGATGGCACGTGTGTTGTGCCGAAACATGTTGGAGGATTGAAGAATACACTTAGTGCGTGTAAAGCTGGTGCTGCTAACCAAACATGCCAAATGATCTGGGTTCGAGTGCAGGTTTCATTTGAAGCAAGTTACGAATATTTTGGCGAATACTTAGGAGAAATTTTTACATAATCCATGACCATGCATCACGCTGGTTAGATATGGTAACTCTTATTCGTTTACATGCATTTACTGGTTTCGTTACCATATCTAACACTGCTGAGAAAGTTAAATACCTTAGTATTCAGATTGAAAGAATAAATTTTAAAAACTAAATGCTCGTATTAATATTTGACACATATCAGATCAGGCAAATCCTCCCCGCGATTACAACGCAGGTAACGGGCTTAGCAAGGGCAAAAATTTGCGTGTCTGAAACACGCCACATATACTAAAGACTAGAGGTTTTTACCCTTACGATCAATGTAACCATTTATGCTGTAAAATTTTCACATTTACATTTCCTCTGTAAAACCGAAATTTTCAGTTTAGCTACACACTACGCATTCACTTACGTATCCCACATCTGTCAATCGGTAAGTTCCTTGTACACATGATAAGCTGAACAGCAATTGTATATTATTCCACGTCTAGCTCCTTTATTCTTGGAAGTTCCCCAAGTTTTTTCAACTAGCACATGGCTCAGTCTTATGCGCATGCATATTGAATACTGTATTATTAACGCTACGAGCCAAGAAAAATGACGTTACGTAACATACACCCTCAAACTTAATGCTGCAAATACATCACGTGTAACAGATAAAGTAGGATGATTTACAGTACAAGCACGCCATAAACGATAAGCATCCTAACCACACCTCTGACGAGAAATAATTCGTGTTATTATGTATGTATCTGTTATTTATTTATTTATTTATTTACTGAATTGCCCTTCGTTCTTTACAAGAACTCGTGCCCATTAACACCAGATTCCTATGAAGCGCAGATTCCTTAATTACATAACTATTTACGTTGGTCTGTTCTCTCATTTTGTTACTCACACTAACACACCACTACCATTACTCGAACAAGACAATCTTACCTCCTATCTTCTCTGATTTTTTTTTAATTTCTCATTCTGTTCTCCGGAGCTTGCAATAAGGACCGCGTCGTAGTGACATTATATTCCCATTGCGTTTATGTTTAAAGCAGTTTGTTCCAACATATTGTACCTCAGAATCGTAGCTTCTTGGAAATAGCGTTTTGTTACTTGGCGAGCGGTTCCCGCTCTTTCGAAGAATCGCAGTCTTCATCTGCAGGATTAAGGGGTCTACTTGGAGTGCTTGAACCTGAAGACACGGCACGATGATACTTCGACGTGTCGGTAGCTACGCGCCCAAACAAGACAAAGCCCCACATCCCAGATGAATCAATCATAAGCAGCACGGCTGTGAAAACCTGAAGTCTCACATCTTCACATCTTCGATCTCCGTTACAATTTTACAGTTCTTCCTCTCTTACAGGACACATTCTCAGTTCCACTCAACCACTTACTAGACACAATTTATACCCTCCAATTTTGCGTTTCTGAACAACGTAATAATACAGGCTATTTGGCATACTCCATCCCCAACCACAGGGTAATCTTTCTCTCTCGAATCCTGTCCTAATCCCTCTTGTTTTCTAATCCCTGTGTTTTGTACGTGTTATTTAATTATGCTGTAAACTGCCAAAATTGCATATCTTTATTATAGAATTTTCTTCATTTCACACATCAGATATATATTTTTCTGTGAAACTCTCCGCCAAACAAAACGTCAATTCTAATTTTCTGTTACATCGACATAGTTTCTTTCCTTTCACAAACGAAATGTTACTCAATATGCAATATTTCTTCATCCGTCATCGGTTTTACGATTTCGTGTAAAGTGAATTAACGGGTCAAATTACTAAAGGTAAGTTATTAGCTTCCGAAATAAACACCCTACTTTTATGCATCTTTATTTGAAATGTGTAGTATTGTGTTCACAGGCATGTTACTAAATACACCCGTAAGGTTTCGAGGGTGTTAAATACTATAGCATAGAAAAGGATTCGCCAGAAACAAAGTTGTTAATTACGAATGCTGAAACCATGTTCTTGTATTAATCTCGTTGTACGGGGGAAGTTCCTATTTGATTGTATTACACACACGCAAATGAATAATAATTCAAGTCACTTCGGCTTCTGTTTATTTACGCGCTGACCCAACAGCTCAATGACCAATTACAAAGCCAGCACGAATACACATATACAATACACGTACAAAATAAAAAATCAAAAGAAACGTAGCACAAAACAAACACTGCACACTTCAAACAACAAAGAAAATTGGGTGAGTTTAAGTGATGAATCAGCTGCCGAATTTGATTCTAATAATAATAATAATAAACACTTCAACACATGCAAGGAAACAGGGGTACAATTGGACAAAAAACACTGGTATGAACATGTGCAAAAATCAGCAGAAACAAGTCCAGGAGGCTAGGTAACCATATTGTGGAACCAACAAGTACAAACTTACAGAACTATCCCCAAAAACAACACAGACATTATAATCGTGGTAATGAAAATGGAGCATGTATGTTAATAGAAGTTGCAATCTCAGGAGACAGAAATGTGATTAAAAAAGAAGCCGAGAAGATTCTAAAATATAAAGACCTTACAATGGAAATAAAGCGCACGTGAAATGTAAAAACAAAGGTGATACCAGTAATAATAGGGGCGACTGGGATTATTTCAAAGTCATTTAGAAAATACGTGAGCAACATACCAGGAAAACATGTAGTCGAGGAACGTCAGTAAACAGCCATATTTGGGCACTGCACACATACTCGGAACTTACTAATGTAAAAGTACAATAGGTTCAACACTGAAACTAACGATATAAGCACTATGAATAGTAACAACAGAATAGCTGCAACACTGTATTCCCTAGGGACATAGTTTGTCTCAGGAATATAAGTATAAATACCCTGCATAAAGGAGATGATAATGATGATGATGATGATAATAATAATAATGTCAGTGTGGTAGCTCCGAGCTCTTAACCATTGTCCAACTCGTAAGTAAAAAACGTATTACTGACGTAAACATAAGCAGAGCAGTGCTTAAAACCACGTGACCATAGAAAACTTTCGTAACAATTCAATTCTCATTAGACAGTAAATCTGTTCTCACTAAGTCCAAACGTAGACCGAATTCTACTATCGTATAATACAGTAAGGGGTTTTTTTTGAGCTCATGGTTCCGTGCATCGCAATTCAATGTTAACAAAAATCCAACCAGATGCAACAGTATGCAGATGTTTATTTACTGCAAAGTCACTCTACATGTTTCGGGTGTCACAGCACCCATCATCAGGAGTACTAAAAACTGTAACCGCAGCCTCCGGTACAGGTAATAATACTGGTACAGCTACTTCCCTCCAACGTGGCCTGATCAGGACACGTTGGAGGGAAGTAGCTGTGCTGTGACACCCGAAACATGTAGAGTGACTTTGCAGTAAATAAATATCTGCTACTGTTGCATCTGGTTGGATGTTTATTAACGGGCTATTGTGTTGACGGCAATTGACTTCCGAGTTCCATAAAAATGGAATTTTTTGAACACCTGGGTGGCTATCAGCTTTTCAGTAAGAACTTCTTATAGCTATAAAGTTCAAAAGTAAAAATAAAAAGTATGGATGGGTAAATAGGCAAGGAAGCATGGCATAAAATTAGATTACAATTTAAGGTAAGTATGTAATCAACTTTTCAAATCAATCTTATTAACACAGATTACAGGCAGCGTTCATTGAGCGGTCAGCCGTTCTGTATTTATTTATTTTTAAAGTTCTCGACCAATGCTACCGGTAAGTAATGGCCGGCTATACGTGTTCAAGTTCTTCTTATGGCAAATCAGGTGCTAAGATGTAGCTAACATGTAAATTGTGTTACGCGTTTAATTCAGAAGTTCTTAAAATGGCTGGAATAAACTGCAGAAAGGAGTTAAGGGCGAATACATCTTGATGTAAGTTTGACTGACACGTTTTAACAAAGCGCATCGTTAGATTGTACTGAATAAGGGTATCGTGGCTGTGGATGCGGTGCACACAAAACGTAACAAGTTTCCAAACAACAACTGGCTTCACCACGATGTCGGCAGTATTGTACTTTTTAATAAAGGCATGTATTTTACTAAACCACAAGTGAATACGCATTATTTATTCAATATTACATTGTTTTTATATTTTCCCCATAAGAATAATACATGCTTTAAGTTACAAATTGAGTTAACAGGCTATACGAATTGTGCGCAATGAATGCCCACGTTTCTGATTTCCTTATAGAAAATAGCTGAACATTTTAATTCAAATTATAGGCCTACTTACACCTGACTCACTACGCGCTGGCTTGTCCGGGGATCGAATTCCAGTGGGGGCGAGATTTTCCGTGTCTGTTCAGACCGGCCCTGGACTCCACCCAGCCTCCTGCACAATGGTACCTGGTCTATTCCTCGGGGGTAAAGCGGCCGAGGCGTGGCTCTCACCTTCCAACCCCATCTAACGTCAAGGTTAATTAAATAGTAAGGCTATACCTCTACCCCCGCTGTGGGTTGTCATGGCCTATTCTAGGGTGAACATTACCTTTTACCTACTCACATCATTTGCATTTTTTTGTAACACCGTTTCTTCTAGTAATTGTTAATAAGATTACACATTTCCCTACCGATTCAGTACACAGAATTATGTTTTTTCTTCTCTAGAATACAGTGTCATGGTCTCAGGTTCTGCGACATATGATTACCGAAACCTCCTCCACACAATTACTACTGCGAACGAACCCGTCCACACATTACTGATGTACGCCACGTTCTAGGCCTGTGGACGCTGTCACCAATACATGTGAATCACAACGAATCGCTGTGTCACCAAACACATACAATGGTCAGTGTGACGTAACTTTATGGGGCCAATGTCAAAATAATGATGGCCAAACGGCGCTACTGGGTATATAAAAGTGCCAGAAGCATCAGTTCTTGGCATCAGTATCTTTCGATACCACTACCTAGAAATTTCATTTGGTGAACACCAAGAACAGCAGAAACCGATGATGAAGGTGAGAAAATGAGTTTTTGTCCGTGGTACATAATGAACAGCATGTGTTCTGTAGCGCCTATCACTGTGAGAAATGTCGACAACCGATACTCAGGTATGGCAAGACAGGCAATATATAGCTTTAACATTGAGGCGCGTTCACGCACACATTGTTGCAGTGGTAAAGAAAATATATTACATGTTTCTGATTGTGTGTTTGTAGCCTTAAGTATCCAGCATATAATGCGCATGCGCCATACTGTCAGCTGTTTTTTTCCACATTGTCTCATAACCGGCAGGATTGTCGAAACAACGATTTTGATTTTCTCTAAAACTTTTGTTTGCAACATTTCCCATTCTAAGAAAAAATGAGCAAGATACAATCAAAAATGCCTATTGGTCTTCTTGTAAAGTACCTGTTTGTCTTGTCCGATTTCAACTAAAACTGAAATTTTCTCGACAGATTTTCCAAACACTAAAATATCTAATTTCACGAAAAAGGGCCCAGTGAGAGCTCAGTCATTTCATGCGGTCAGACGGACGGTTGGACAGATATGACGAAGTTAATAGTCGCTTTTCGTAATTTAGCAAACTCGCCTAAGAAGGGAAATGCAAGGGAATCACTTTGATGAAGTAATATATGTACACAACATCACTAATAATTTTTTTTAAAGTCCCGTTACAGGCCAGGAGTGGCCCAGAGGGTTCCAGGAAGTTAAGGTTCCCAGATTTCATGACAACGGCACAGAATGGTGGTAAGGTTGTCAGCCTTACGCACCGGCCGCCTTTACCGTCAGGAAGTGCTCCTGGTACTCATTTCTATTAGGGGCTGAGTCAACCCCAGGGCCATAGTGCGATCGGAAGGATTTTATGAAAACTTTCAATGACACCAGCTGGGATCGAACCAGCGACCTTCCGATTTATAGCACAGCACCTTAACCACTGTGCTACCGCGGTCCCACTAATAAAATTTGCAAATAGTAAATAAGAAGCAAGTATAAATTTGTCCATCTGCTCAATTAAGCACTATATCACAGACGCAACTGGAGAAAGAAGGTATAAGCCCAAGCATTCTTTTCTGTGCTTTATGTAACGACGATGTCGATTGTTAAGACTATATGGCATCGGTGACAGACAAGTGAATGAGTATAGAGCACTGGTGGAAAATACTGATAGGGGAAAATCGAAGTACTCTAATAACAAAAGAACTGTCTCAGTGACACTTTGTACACATGTTCCATAAAGACTGATGTGGGATCGAATACACTCATTATAAACCTCTGCAGTAGGTGCGGCTGAGTAGACAGCTTCAAGTTCCATCCGGTTCATTCCTGTGTAAAGACATTTCTTTATTTACAAGACAGGAAGCTGGGTGGACTCCAGATGCAACTTGGACATTTTATAGGAGAGAAAAATCTTCTTCGCTTTTATAGAATCAAACCCCGGTTCCTCAATCGCCAAGATCTTAAGCAAGTCGATATACCAACTGAACCATAGAAAGTAACACTGAATGTATTAATAATTACAGTGCGTGAAACGAATATATACACTTACAAAGCAATGTATCTGTAATTGAAACAACAAATGACAAATTACGTAAAATAAACTGATAATATAGCCATTCATCGAACTCATACACTTAGTTAATAAGGCAATATTATTAAAAAATTGTTCTAAACAATAAAACGCTTGCACACTAAATAATTTCTACAATTAATATAAATTCTTTCTAAATAATTTACGAAACAGTGACCTCTGCTATACTACTTAGAATAAAACTGTTATATAGAACGATGTACTATAAGGACAATATTGTTTAATAAGGTTTTATTTAGTTAACCTCAGTTTATTTTCTCGACCATTACACTCTTCTTCTGAACGATAATTTTTTGAATTTCCTTCACAAACGGTACGCAGTAAATCCAAGAAAAAGTCTCACGAACATAGGCGTACATCAGTACGAGCATATAGTTATCCAAGCATCATTTTCACGCAGGCACTGAGCGTCACTGCAGCCGTCCTCCTAGCCGTGGTTCTTGTATCGGCTGATACGGTTTCCTACGGGCCCCCTTCAAGATCTGAAGCAGCACCGTATTTACCATCGGGATGGCATCCGTCTGGCCGTCAATTCCTGCTACCAGTTCGACAGAACTACGACTTCTACCTCCCACCTGGAATTTACGGAGCACCAACAACCACGCAACAACCGACAACCACTGAACAGGTGACCACCACCACAGAAGTACCCACCACGACTGAGGTAAGGCACTGTCACAAACTCTCGGCAGCTCCAGTCTTCCGGGACAGGACGCCGTATAGAATTGCATAGATACCAATCTGCATGGTGTCCTTCATATAAAACTGAAACCTTCATCAACAACGCTCTAAAAAATTTCAAATCTCACATGAAACCAAATTCACCATTCAGTTTTCGGAATTTACTTGGTTCTAACAGTCCTGTGTGGTCGGACCACAAGGCTACACTCAAAACCACAACCCGAATTCCCGTCGATCCTTGTGGTAACTACGGCGTTAACACCCACGTGGATCTGAGCACTCCTAGAAATATCCCTCGTATTAGTCGTTCAGTCCATCATACTTTCCAGAGCACTGGCATTTGCAAAGAATAATTATTCCCTCCTGACAACGCTACTAACCGATTCATTAACGTTCCTGGGTACACTGTGAGCAAGTATGTGTCCCAGAAGTAGAGCTCCACTAGCCCAATAGCAAAACGATTATGTTTAAGTGGGAAAGAATGCATGGAAGTACACGAGTAGAGGATGTGTCTGTCATCGGACTGATAATGCAAAGTTCCGATAGACATCAAGCGTGGTACGTTTCTACCAGATCCTTTGCATATCCGAGATTTTAAAATTACTTGCATCAGATGGCTTCGAGATTAAGTGCAATAAACTGACTTTAAGTGTTTCTGTCACACGTGTTTCAAAATCCGTGCGAATTTTCATTCCGTCTTCATTTTATCAATATATTACGGGTATTTACAACAGATACGGCTAAATGTTCACAAGTATCAGGCCAAAAACAGATAAAAGCAGCAAAAATAAAGCTCCAAGCAGTCGTGGGCTATTAGGCACTCTTCAAGCTTCGGCTGACATATCCGATTAAGAACACGGCACTCATTAGCCAGGGAGCTAAAAGTGTCCTAGAACCACTCTAAAACGTAGCACTTGGCCTAAGTGGGTCGTAACAAATTCAAACATTCTGGCAAAGGCAGAACCAAGTATTTGTACAGTTACACGCCACCAGAGAAAGCAGATACTTGACATTTCATGGAAAAAATTATTTTAATGTGCATTTTTATTGCTGTACATTTTTGCGACGCTGTCGGCAGCATATCGCACATCATATCGTGTTGATAGTCAATGACAGGTGAATGATGCAGTTGGAAGAATTTGGAATGATGCGGACGTGTCGAGACAGTACTATCCCATGACTGACAAGAAGGACTGAGAAAAACCACAAAACCTCCACCACTATGTTCGGACATCGACCACGATTCCTGTCAAACCTTGTCCGAATGCAAGTCTGGAGCCTTACCACCACGCCAACCTATACGGTTATTAATGCTGTTCACCCCAAAAAACGATCGATATCAGTAACGAACCACAGCCCCTCTCTTTGTCCGGCAAAATCACGCACGCATTTAACGTATCTAAAATTCGGAATATAGTTTCTGTAAGTATGAACGCAAACAGTGATGCGACGGATAGCCGAACCCTAGCACGAATGTATACACTATTTCAGCTTCTGGCTTCATTCGAATTAAACACTCGACATACATTTGTGATAGACACGGTCTCCTTCGTATTATAACACACATACACACACAAAGCCACACCGCTGCAAAGTCTGCAGTCCTTCGGTAGTCACGCAGCACACGAACCCTTCACAAACGCATGAAGGAACATCCATACACAAAGCAACAAAACTGAAATAATAATCACTTCTAGGAGCTGCGTGGTGTTACATTCAGATGTCCCATATAACAGGTTCAATTGTACTGTCTCGTTTGTACGAGACCAACGTAGAACAATGCTGGCTGCAAGCCATTTCTTTGGACGATTACTTAAGGGTAAAAACGTGACCATATTCACTTTCTAGTACGTTCGTAAGACATTCCAAACTACTTCAGTAATGTCACAAGCAATCGAAGTTTACACGACACCGCACATAAATTAGCGTAGATGTAGTCAGCTCAGTGAAATATTTTGTATTCAGTGTGAATCTCCCGACTGTTAAATAATGCCAATACGAGGGATTATGAAACAGTATCAGGAAACTGTTCTAGTAACTTTTCAACTGGTTATGTAAACCTGTTCTAGCTTCCTGTCGGAATATAATCGGGTTATATAAAATGGTAAAGTGATCCCGTTACAGGCCCGGTGTGGCCCAGAGGGTGGGTAGAGGTATAGCTCTACTCTTTCATGACCGCGACACTAGAAGGGGGTGAGTGGTCAGCAGCACGCCCCGGCCGCACTT
>Ga0123353_10003575_pt1 | contig 19674 bp, 17 predicted proteins | sample TergutLab28metaG_3_FD_92763 | JGI IMG/M metagenome (GOLD analysis project Ga0123353, IMG submission 92763) | Labiotermes labralis P3 segment gut microbial communities from Petit-Saut dam, French Guiana - Lab288 P3 | ecosystem: Host-associated > Arthropoda: Insects > Digestive system > Gut ... | reverse complement strand
TTTTTCGCGTTTTGCAATTTGTTTTACAACATCTTCCACAGACGGATAAACAATTCCTATCAGTTTACTAATTTTTGGATATAGATAGGTACCCGCAGCCAGCCGAACAATCATACCGTCTTTACATAGCCGAGATAATGATTGCCGAATGGCAAACTCTGTTCCTAAAAGAGAAAAATCTTTTGTGAAAATTATTTTTCCACGTCCTTTTTTCTTTATAGAAGTTTCTATTTGATTGTTAATTGATTGCATACGTAATTTACTATTAATTTTGTTATGTTTTTTGCCTAAATTCGTGACAAATTTTACGCTGCAAATGTCGTATTATTTTTTAAACAATAACAACTGACAATAATAAAATATTCAAATGCAAAAGATAATCAAAAAACAAAACAAACAAAAGACAGTAAAATTAATTTATTGGCAAATATTGGCTGTTTTTTGCGTGCGATATGAAATACGGTATGAATACAGCTTAAATTTATTTTTGGAATTTAATTGTTTAAAACCAAAGCGTTAGATGTACTCCATTCCCCGTAAAATTAAATCTAAGTTCTGCTCTTGCAGATTTTGCTTTGTAAGTGTCTATTGATTTCTTGATGTTATCTATACCTAAAATTTTCAGTACCGCACCGGATATAATCGCTGCTGCGCCTGTTCCAAATGCAATTATGGAAACGATTTCGCCTGCTTTGACTACTTTTGGCGCTTTTTGGCTTGCCATAGGAACGCCCACAAAGAATCCGACACCAAACATTGCACCGCCGGAAACCAATAAAATATTTCCTGTTTTGTTAAACGAAAACCCTTTATCGTAATATATCAGAGCATTTGTGTTAGCCATGAGTGCTCGCACCTCGTCTTTTGTCAGTTCATTTTCATTTTTAAAAACCTTGCCACCCTTGTTACTAAGTTTTGCTGAGAATGGATTTATTGTAGGTTTTGATTCTATGTGATAATAAATCAATGACTGTTTATGTAGATCATTTACTCCAATTTGCTTTCCTGTTTTAAAACCACCTCTATAAGGATATTCAATTGCACTCTCGTTTAATAGTTTATCATCTTTCCACTCGCCATACCAAGTATCGCCGTTTGCCCAAACAAATATGCCCAGCCCGTGTCTTAAACCGTTGTATGTTTCTCCAAGATAAATATCACCATTTTCATATTCAATAGATTCAAAACTTTGTGAGCCGCTATATGATTGAGGAAATGACTTATTTGGTCTATCATTCACAAATAGATCTGAATAAAGCAATTTCCCTGTTTTATCATAGCAGTTACCCTTACCACTCTTTTTATCATCACTCCAGTTCCCTGCATAATATTGACAATCAGGACAACCCGAAAAAGAACTTCCTTCTCTTTCGAGAATGTGAATTCCCTTTCCGTTGCTCAACTTTTTAGAAAGTTCGCCCCAATAACTTTCATTAGAAGAGGAAAAGTAATAAACCCCTAATCCATTGAAAGAGCCTTTAAAGAAATCTCCCGAATCTAAAATTGTGGCCCCATAATGAATAACTTTTTCTATAGCTTGTTTCCAATATCCTTTCTCTAAATTGGTAATATCTGTTTGAGTAACTTGTACAGATTTAGATTCATTACCGGCAGTGATATAAAATGTTTCATTGCGCTCTTGGGTGTCAGGGTTAGCTTCGCAAGAAAAGAGTATGGAATTGTCGAATTTTACCATTGAACACCAGGGGATTTCGTTTGATATGTTCCATGATGAGGCATTTGTAGTAACGGTAAGATTGTTTTTTCCGCCGGATTTACTAAACTTTACGATGTCGTCTGAAAGTTCTAAAAATATCTTTTCTTTTTGTTTAATTGTTATTTCAATGGATTGGTCGCCTGCCTGAATAGAAAAAGTACCTTCTCGTACAGAAGTATTTAGATTAGGATTACAAGTTAAAATAAGTGTTTTTCCTTTTTGTATTAATGAACACCAAGAAGGAAGCCCCGATGGTTTCCATGATGCAGCATTGGTAGAAACGGTAATTGTATCTTTTCCACCGGAACTATTAAATTCAATGTGGTTGTGAGAAACGGTTAACGAAGTCCACTTGTTTTGTTTTATCAATATTTTTTTGGATTGACCGCCTGCACGAATTTCAAAGCTGCCTTCTCGCGCATTGGCGTTTGTATTAGGCTCGCAAGTTAAAATGAGTATATTTTCCTTTTTTTCTATTAAACACCAAGTTGGTAGATTCAATATATCCCATGGGGTTTCAAAATCATTAATAGAAAATGTTTTTGTTTCGCCTGAGGATAGAACATTGACAGAAGCAGGCAAACGGTCTAAAAGTTGTTTGGTTCTTTGTTGTAAAAGTCTTTTTTCTTCTTCAATTCTTCTTTGATCATCTTTTACCTTTTGTTCGGCAATTCTTTTTTCCTCTGCTTCTTTTGCTTTTTGTTCGGCAATTCTTTTTTCTTCCGCTTCTTTTACTTTTTGCTCTGCAACTCTCTTTTCTTCTGCTTCTTTCGCTTTTTGTTCGGCAATCCTCTTTTCCTCTGCTTCCTTTGCTTTTAGTTCAGCAGCTCTCTTTTCCTCTGCTTCTTTTGCTTTTTGTTCGGCAACTCTTTTTTCTTCCGCTTCTTTTGCTTTCTGTTCGGCAATTCTCTTTTCCTCTGCTTCCTTTGCTTTTTGTTCGGCAATTCTCTTTTCCTCTGCTTCCTTTGCTTTTAGTTCAGCAACTCTCTTTTCTTCTGCTTCTTTTACTTTCTGTTCTGCAATTTTCTTTTCTTCTGCTTCTTTTGCTTTTTGCTCTGCAATTCTCTTTTCTTCTGCAATTTGGCAAGCGTCAATACGCTCTTTTGCATAAGTGTCGTTTGGATTTAGTCTGTATAATTCTTCATACTTTTCTTTTGCCCATACGTAATCACTGGTGCCATAAAAATAATCAGCCAGAAATTTTGTATCAGCACAATTCTCTACATCTTCTATCCTTTTTTGTAAATTGTTATTTTCCGGTTCGTAGCCACAATTCAAAGCCTTCACATATTTTTCTGCCGCTTCTTTATATTGCCAACGCTCATACAAATTATCCGCTTCTTTTAAATTGTTTTCATAGCAATTCCAAACATCTTTATCAACAACAAGCAATTCCACCTGATTTTTCGCTTTTAAGTCATGCAAAGGATAGAATACACTAATAAAGCCATCACTTTCAACTTTCAACTCACGTAGTTGATATGCTTTTTTACCGGTTGGAAATTTCAGTTCGTAAACATAGAAGCCATCTCTAATATATGGTCCGGAGGCAAATCCGGGGTCGTCTGTATTAGAATCAAAAGACAAAAGTAAAGTGCTTTCAATCTTAATAACGGCGCTATCGCTTCTGTTAATATTACTAATCTCTCTTTCGATCACATGTAATTCTTTTTGTCCGAGTACAGACAAAGTAGAGAGTATTATCATTGAAAATAAAAACAATATTTTTCTCTTATACATAATAGTGCTTCGTTTAAAATTTGTGCTTACTCTGTTTCTGGATTTTTTCAGAAACACTTTATATTCTTTGTTTGATCTGCCAATCATAAATTTTACTTATTCTCTACTATTTTTTTTATTTGATGTATAACTTGAGACATTGAAGGGGTATTATTATGATAACCTGGTTTCTTTTTGTCATTAACACCACCAGCACTGAAGTTCAAAACTAAAAAATAATTTCCACTCATTATTATTTCGATAATATCAGACACTGCTGAACTTATGCTTGTTCCTGTACCAAAAATTGTTTCTTGTTGAATAACTCCGTACCAATCGTCAATATTATGATAATTTTTACCTTCAATAAAATTACCTTGTTGAGCAGGAATATCAACTATACCATCTCCAATTTCCAACCAATGAGGTTCCGATTTACTATACATTGATACTGATATTGCATAAAGTTCGGCTGTTTCACTTTCCATATAATATTTCTTATATTGATTCCAATTATTACGTAAATCAGATAAAGCATAGTTCCCAATTTCGTCGGCAAAACCACCAAGATCTCTATGGGCAGCACCTCGATGTTGTATCTTCAACCAATCAAGAAATTTAGGAATAAGTCCAGCAAGCCATCCCGGTTCTTCTTCCTGCCATACTACTCTTGCATAATTATTAGGTTGGTAAGGAGTATCTACTGTGATAATTTTAACTCTTTTGTTCGGATTTTTTTTTGCATAGTACATTCCGTATCTGATACTTGCTAATCCACCCATAGAATGCCCAATGAAAACGACATCGGCTAAATGACCTTCAAACTTTTGTAGCATTTTATCCATTTGGCTAAATTGCTCATTAAAGGACAAATTCCCAGCAGAAAATTCAATCCTAACCAAAACATTTTTCCCTTGATTTATCAATTCATTCACTTTATTAGCGTTTTGTGGATGTTTTGGAACATATTGATCACGCATAGATACTACCTCTAAATCAAAATAGTTCTCATTTTTTTTCAATGAATCAACTGTAGCAAGAAAAGAATCTTTATGACCATTAAGTCCGTGTGTCAGAATTATTAATTTACCTTTCTTTGATGTAGTTGGTGGTGTTTCTTGCTTTACAAAAACAGAGTTAGCAGTAACAGATCTTACATTGACAAGTTGTTTGGCTACACCGTTTTTCCACAATGTTGCATTACCGTTCATACTACCTGCTACATACACATCTTTACCAACCACATAAACAGATCTTGCGTTAGATCCATGACCTGCAAGTTTTTGTGCAACGCCGTTTTTCCAAAGTATGGCATTTCCTCTATCACAGCAGTCGCAATCATTTGTACCTGCTACATAAACATCATTTCCAGATACAAAAACTGAATATGCGTTTGCATCACCGCTACTATCAGCGGTAAGTTTTTGTGCTATACCGTTTTTCCAAAGTATGGCAGTGCAATATCCTTCCCCCTTTCCCGCTACATAAACATCATTACCGACTACAAAAACGGAATTTGCTTCGGTACCATTTTCAAGTTTTTGAGAAATGCCGTTTTTCCAAAGTATAGCAACTCTACCATCATAACCAGCTACATAAATATCATTACCGAATACAAAAACGGAATTTGCTCCTGCATAATTCTTTCCATCGGTTAACTTTTTCACTACACCATTTTTCCAAAGTATTGCAGCATAGCTGCCTTTTTCATGAACATTTCCTGCCACATAAACATCATTTCCTGAAACAAAAACTGAAGATGCAGTAGTTACCCCTATAAGTTTTTGAGCTACCCCATTTTTCCAAAGTGTTGTTTGGGAGTTTTGATTTCCTGCAACATAAACATCATTACCTAACACGAAAACCGAATTTGCAGCTCCACTCGAACCTAGATTTTGTATTTTTCCATTGTTCCAAAGTCGAGGTATATTCATTTTCTTAAATTCAGGGTCGTCATCTTCCCCATCCCAATGTAAACATGAGGTTACTACATAAACATTTTGTTCTGTCTCTTGTTGAGTTTCAACTATGTTTGCGGATAACCTTTTTTCTACATTTGCTTTAATATTAATAGTATAAGGTGGATAATTTGGGTCAGAAAATTTTGGTTCGTTCGTGCTAACTTTCATTTTTTTATTAAAATCACCGGGACGACCGTAAGGATTAAATTTTACAGTAATAAATCCTTTTTGTCCGGGTGCTATTGGAGTCTTTGTATAATCAGCCGTGAGACAACCGCATCCTGGATTTACTTTAGTTATTAAAAGATTTTGCTTGCCGGTGTTGGTAAATTCAATTTTTTTGGAAGGGTTGCCCCCATCTTCTTTTATTGTACCAAAATCAATGGTAGTGTTGTCAAATTTAATGGCAGGTTGCGCCAAAAGTGATAATGTGCTGAAAAGCATTACAAGATAAATAAGTAGTTTTTTCTTATACATGATACGGTTTAATTTAAAAATTGTACCAACTCTTTGCCGAATTTTCGGCTTTCTATGGTTTATCTATTTGACTTTTATAATTGTGAATCTATTTATTTAATTATTCTTATTTTTCTTAACATACTGAATATAAGTTTCTTTTATACTGTGATTTTTTAATATATCAGCTATATGTTGGCTCGTCAACGGGCCGTGAAATATAGCACTCCAAACTAAATTTTTTCCTTCTTTGAATTTATGATGTTGGGCAGAAAGAGAATAAGCGTTAACACCTGCCGTAGGAACAATGTCATGTTCATTCATTACTTTATGTATTCTTGCAGTCACACCTAAACATTCTGCATAACTATAAAGCGTTTTGCTGCCAACAGGAGGTGCGGCAAAAGTATAACAAATAACATTTTTTGGTTTTACACGACTTCCAATTACTTTCAGAGTGAGCAATTCTGCCAATGCGCCACCAAGAGAATGGCCGGAAATCCAATACGCCACTTTTGAAGCCCCAACTAAACTAAAATCAGGATAGCCTTCTGTGCGATAATATTGTTCTATTTCATTTCTTTTCGCTAACAATGTCGCGATTCCATTCAAAAAACCTGTATGTGCTTCACAAATTGATGTAGGCTTACATATTGAACTTGATGGAAGTATTACTGACGGATTAAAGGTAAAATTACGAATCCAATTTACTATATTAACCGATCCCCTAAAAGAGATAGCAAAAATGTATTCAATGCCATCATTGAAACTTGTTACTTTTTTTATACCACAAAGTACATGGAGATCGCCACTTGTGAATGTTTTTATGCTTTTGAATCCTAAATTAGACAGAGCGTTATAATCATTTGAATAAGCATCAGCTGAAACTAATGCGCTCCAATAAGAAAAGCGATTATTGTAAGTATAGTCGTCTGAAAATATGGATTGCCAATCTATAGTGTTATCTTCTTGCGGCGGCTGTGGTGGTTCTGGTGGTTGTGGTGGCTGTGGCGGTTCTGTGGGTGGTGGTGTAATTGGTGGCTGTGTTTCCTTACACCCTCCTGCCATATACTTCTCAAAATTCGCTTGTGCAATCTTTTGTTCTTCAACACCATTGTATGTTGCTATAGAACTTGTTCTTTTGCATACAATTCCGCTATACACAAGTGTTCCGGTGGCTCTATCGTATGAGCATGGAAGAGCGGCAGTTTGACCGTTGTCTGTAAGAGTTAAAGTACCGTTTGTATATTTGTATTTTAAATACATAGCACTCCCTACCATCGGCATTACCATAATGAAGTTGTTGCCGTTAATAATAAATGCCTGTACTACAGTCGCTCTCATTGCACAGTCAACAGGTTCGTATCGCCCATTGGGTATTCCTTGTGCAAGCAGATTGCTTGTGCCAAACCACACAAAACATAACATTATTAAAAGTTTTTTCATTTTTTTATCCCTGATTTGTGTCGGGTGCAACTTTTAAAAGATTATATTTTAGTTATTTGTCTATAGTCATCACACTTTCTAAAACATGAAGGGTGCAGTATAATACGATACAACACGAAGAACAAAGTACCAATAAAGCAGTCCTGATAGCAATATTGTTCCAATTCCAACACCGAATGTCCACCAACACCACTTTTTAGCATTTTGAGCCGCAATTTTAGCTCCGGAATAATTTTTATCGTTCCATAACTTATCTACTTTTGCAGAGTTTACTATGGCAAGTATTCCGAAAACCAAAGAGGTGATAAACCAACCAAAAAAAACAGTAACTAAAATTGACCAAACTAAATAATTATCCGGTTTGATGTGTGATGTGGGAGGAGTGTAATAACCGTCTCCGTCGTAAACTACTCCACCTCTTACTACTTCAGTTCCGCCTTGAAAATAGGCTTGCCACGGTAATGTTGTGTTCCCAATTCGGATTATGTCCGATTGATTTAAGCGTATTTCTCCGTGTCGCCTTTCGCCATTGATATAAGTACCGTTTGTTGAGTTGTTGTCTATTAAACGGTAACTACCATTGCTGTCTTGAATGATTTGGCAATGACTTTTTGATACCATGCTGTCACTAATTACAACATTGTTGCTTGTACTTCGTCCAATTGAGATGATTTTCATAAAGTTATCTATTTTGTTTATTCTAAAATATTATTTTTTCTTTTTCTCAAAAGTTGCCGAACCTAAACAAACATTATTATGCCAAATTTCTATTCGATATTTGCCTTTTTTTTTGAGTTTGCCGTCAGGAAAGTTACTTTTCATATTTTTACCCCATTCGTTTACAGTAAAACTGGATCCAATAGGATAAATAGGAGCGTCTAATTCTTTAGTGGAATAATCTAACAAATCATAAGTTTGGGTTTTAGCGTTGTAAAAAGGATATTTCCAAAGAGAACCATTTGGCATATAGATTTTTATTTCTATCATAATATTCTTTTTTTTATCAATCAAGCTAGTATAATCAATTTGGACAGTTAACCATTCTATTTTTTTGGAGTAAATAACTTTATCGTAGGGAGTGTTAGCTCCATCCTTTTTTTTGGCATTTCTAACATTAATGTCCGTAACAAAGAAAGGAAAAACCTCTTGGATTTTGGAAATTGGCACTGCTAATTCCGGTTGCGTTTTTTTCGATTTTTCAAGATTATCTATAGTGTTTTGCAATACTTTTTTTTCTTTTTCCGCTTTTTCTTTTTCCATTTTTGCAATTCTCAGACTATCTTTTAGTTCTTGGCAATTTTCTCCTACAATATTCTGTGTCTCTTGTGGGCGATTTGTTTCTTTCCTTCGTTCATTAATTAGTTTTTCATTAGCTTCTTTCTCTCTTTCAAAAGCAGCATTTAGTTTTTGTACGGAATCTTTTGTTGCTTTATGTGCAACTCTTTCTTTGTTCAACTGTTCTGTGGCTTTTTTACGTTCTTGTTCACAGTTTTCTAACGTCTTTACATCTGGCTTTTGAGCCAATACTCCTGTCGTTAAAGTTAACAGGCAAATAATTGTTAATAAGTGTCTTTTCATATTAATACTAAATAGTTTTTTTATCGTGTTATCCTTTTTTCTATCATTTTACCGTTTTCAAAAAGTCCACTAGATTTCTCTCCAGATTCATCCACAAACACACCTTCTCCATGTTGCTTATCATCTTTCCAATTACCACTATAATAACTACCATCATGATAAGTCTCTTTACCGTGTTTTTTCATATCATTTTCGTAATCGCCTTCATACACAATACTATCATAAGTAAATTTTCCATAATCGTGTCGAAGTCCCTTATAAAATTTGCCTTCATACACCGGTTTAATACTATCATAAATCTCAGATTTTATTTTCTTATAGATAGCTTGCCCATCATTTGGGTAACCTTCTTTCATTTGTCCCGAATAAGTATAGAAATAGATAATAGATTGTTTTGAAGGCAAGGTGCATATTTTTAATTGTGAATTGTTTACAACTTTGTAATAATTTGTTTTAGCTAATACTCCTTCTGTGGGATATAGATAAACTTCCTCATCATCGCAGATGAAAATTTGTAGATTTGTTACTGTTCCGTTAAGTAAATTATGTGTATCTTTCTTAACTTCCTGTTTATTAATTTCGTCATTTTGTAGATAAAGTAAATATCCGCCACAGGCAAGTAGCAGTATCGCTACAACGATAATTCCAATAAACCACATTTTTGATCCCCCCTTCACTATAACTTTAGTTCCACCAATAGTTTCATCAACAAGAACAGAGGGTTTTATATTTCGTAAGTCATCCATAAAGTCCTGCACATTTTGGTGGCGATTTTCTGCTTTTAATTGCATTGCTTTCAAAATAGTGCGGTTTGTTTCGTTGGGTATTTTAGGCGAAAGTTCTTTAGGTTCGGGCATTCTTTCAGTCAATCGTGCAGCAGCTTCAAGTGGTGTTTTTCCGGTAAGTGTAAAATAGAACGTGGCGCCAATGGCATAAATATCTGTGTAAGCGCCCTTGCGACTGTTGGCTGTGTATTGTTCTGTTGGTGAATAACCATGCGAAACTACCGATGTATGTACTTGCGTTTGGTCATGTACAAATTCACGTGCAGAGCCAAAATCTATCAGAATGGCTTTGAAATCGGGCGTAATTATTACATTGTCGGGTTTAATATCGCGGTGCAATATGTTTTTTTTGTGAATGTAGCCGACTGCGCTTGTTATTTGAGCAATATAGTTTACCGCCTCCGGATATGGAAGTTTACCTCTCCTTTTAGTAATACTGTACAAACTTTGCCCTTCAATAAAAGGCATTACCATGTAAGAAGTGTTGTTCTCATCGAATATGTCAATCACTTCTACAATATTGGGGTGTCTCAAGTTAGCGAGTGTTTTCGCCTCTTTTACAAATGCCTGACGGTATTTTTCAAATTGCTCTAAAGTAAATCCCTGCAAATGCAAAGTTTTTGCATAGGTATTGCGCACACATTTACCCGCCGGAAAATACTCTTTTATACATACCGTTCTTCCCAAACTACTCTGTGTGGCTTTGTATGTAATGCCAAAACCACCTTCTCCTATCTTTTTTTCGATAGTGTATTTACCGTTATATAATGTGGTACCGGGTTGTAGTTCTTTAAAACCTTGCAAGGTACTTTCCATCATATTTTTTTATTAAAACATATATTGATCATATATATCTTTCGTTGAGACTCCTGTTCCTGTTGTTGTTTCCACAATAATCCAAATAATGCAAGCAAGCGCCCAAACACAGCCCAAAATAAATCCTGCAATAGCGAGACCTCTATTTTTTCTGTCAGGGTTCCAATTCATAACACCAAAGACAATGGCTAACGCACTCGCTCCCACAATAGCGTAAAGGAATTGCCAGCCAATAAGTCCAAAAACAACGGTCAATAAGAGGATGCCGGAAACACCGCAAACAAAGGATGCAACAGCCAAACCACCACCTTTTTGTTGATAATGTTGCTGTACAGGTTGTTTATTTACCCCGAAGTAAGTTTGCCATGGCAATGTTGTGTTTCCTATTCTTACTATATCAGATTGATTTAAGCGAACTTCGTCACGGCGAGGTACACCATTTACATAAGTGCCGTTCTCCGAATTTGAATCAATCAAAAGATAATTACCGCTGCCGTCTTCAATAATTTGACAGTGCATTCTTGATACTTTCCCATCGTTTACCACGATGTCGTTGCTGGAACTGCGTCCAATTTTAATAATTTTCATACGAAATAAATTTTTAGTGAATACTTAATTTTAATTTATGTTTAACCATATATTTCCTAATATCTTCTTGAAAATCTTCGCACGACTGATACCGGTAGAGCGGATCTTTATCCAATGCGCACTCAACAATACGTTGCAGTTCGTTGTTAATATGTGGATAAAACAGTTTCATTTGCGGTGTATCCTCGTATTTGATTTTATACTTGATTTCCTCGCTTGCCAATCTTGCGCTTGGGTTTTGTGATGAGAACGGCACTCTTCCCGTCAGCATTTCAAACAGCACTACACCCAAAGAGAAAATGTCGGTATATCTGCCGCACTTGCCCTTTTCCGATTGTTCCGGCGGCATATAGGCAGGCGTACCAAAGCCGGTGCTGTTACTTGCATCACTCATTCGCGCTGCAATACCTAAGTCTATCAATTTGATTTTTCCGTTGGGCAATAACATTACATTGTTTGATTTAATATCCAAATGCAGAATCCCATTTATTTTTAATGCCGGAACTTTGGCTTTGTGCAAATATGCAACTGTATCAAGTATTTCCAAAAAAATAGGTAATGCATTTTGTTCGGGCATAAGTCCTATTTCACTGTAAATATAACTTTCCAAAGTTCTGCCCTCAATAAACTCCATTACAATAAATAATAGTTCTTTTGTTTTCATGTCAATGAAATCTATCAACTTAGGTATGTTTGGATGTTGTAGATACAGATACATTTGTGTTTCTACCTCTTTAAATTTTTCGCGTATTACCGGATTTTTAAAATGCCTTATCTTTAGTTCTTTGATAGCTACAGGAAAACCACTACGAATATCTACTCCCCAATATATCCTTGCGGTGCCTCCTTCGGCAATCAAGCGCCCTATGTGATAATTTGGAATTTTTGGCAGGTTGTTCATTGTGTTTTTTTTGATTTTCTTACCTATTGTGGTAAAACCTTTTATTTCATTCTAAAATTCATTGTGCTCTTCAAATGTATTAATGCTGACGGTATCGCGTTCTGTTATGAGTCTGCGGTGTGTCTTAAATCTAATTTCATTTCCGTAAAAAACATCTGAACTTATTATTGTATATGCACGAATATAATAAGTCGTACTGGGTTGTAAGCCGGTTAAATTCGCCGTAAATATTCCAATTCTTGGATTAATAATAGTGTCATTTCCACTTATTTGCATTCCTACTACTTTAGTAGAATCAGTCATTATTGGCTTCTGTGTTGTTGCGTAGCAAATACCGCTTTCTATTATATTATCAATACTGCCATCCGTTACTTCAACAAGTCCTGTGCAAGTGGCAGAGATTGTCTTAACATTTTCATACTTTAAGGTTTTTACAACACCCTTAGAAAATGTAACCTCTTTATCTGAACAAGAAGTGCACAAAAACACAATTAAAATCAAAAAATAAAAATTCTTCATATCATAAACTATTTTAATTACTTTCTAAAAACAAAACCCATACCTAAATTCAATGCAATACCAGGTCTTTTTTCTGCATAAACAAAACCTACGGCAATATTGATTATTCCTCCGAATTTGTCCGTTGTTCTTTTTCCAAAGCAAATATCAGCGCCGCCCATTAAAGAAAATCCGTGATAAAGTTTTGTCCCCACTTCTTCATAATAAGCAAACTGTTCATTAATGGAGTTCGGTGATTTGATTATTTCATAATCTTTCATACCCACAACGCCATAATTTGCAGAAATAAAAAAACAATTCCATGGGTAGAATTTCACTCCAAGAGACAAATGTAAATAAGTGCCTTTCTTATTTATGATAAGATCCGGCAGAGGGGATATGGTATCATTACATACATCAAATCCTAAACCAATACCTACCTGGTAACCAATGCCCATTTTTTTATAAATACCATGCCTGCCTCCAAAGTTCAATCCAATGCTATTTCCAACAACTCTACTGCTGTCTTTATTAGCACTATAAGTAACGTTATTTATTATATTTATACCATAACCGATATTAACAAACCATTGATCTGACCGCTCATTATATAAACGAAAGAACTCATTCCATTTTATCGGCTTCTGTTTTGTGTTTTTCACTGTTACTGTTTTCTTCTCTTTTAAAGAATCATTCGTAATTTTCTCTATTACTAATTTTTCCTCTTTTAAGGCATTACACTCCTTTATCTCGGTATTAATTGCTTTATACACTTTTTCTATTTTTTCCTGTACAGTTTTCCACTGTTCTTGGTCAAATGTTTCTGCAATTCTATATTTTTCAATTGCTGTGGTATATTCGGCACGTCGAAAAGCGTCATCGCCTTGTTGTATCGCCTCATTATAGTTACTTGGTTTCGTGTTTGTTTGCGCAAGAAGCGACAATGAAGCAAATGCAAAAATCAAAAAGAATCTTGTTTTTTTTATATTCATTATTTATCGTTATTAATATTTTTTGTTTGTAATAATCTATTTTCCAATTCAGTTGTTTGAAAGATAATAGTATCCATTGTTTTTAAAACATTTCGCACCTGCGATTCTAAATTTTCAAGTTTTTGCTTTAATTGTTCAACATCCTCTTTTGCTAAAAATAATTTATGTTCTAATTCTTCTTTGTGTTCAGTAATTATTTTCAGTTCGGATATTGTCTCTTTTAATTCCTTTTGTTTATTGTTAATGATTGCATACACCGCATCTAATTTGTCCTGTACAATTTCCCATTGGCTTTGGTCAAATGTTTCTGCAATGAGATATTTTTTAATAGCGGTGGTATAATCTTCGACTTTTAAAGCCTTGTCGCCTTGTTGTATTGCTTCGTTATAATTGCTTTGAGCAAAAAGCGAGAACAGAACAAAACTAAAAATGATTGATACTATTATTTTCTTCATTATCATTATGAATTTAATTTTCTAAATTTTTTATTGAACTTTGAAAATATGAGTCGTTAGGGTATTTTTCAGCAATCTTTTTCATTTGGTCAATTTTTTCAGCAGGATTAGCGCCACGACCTTTTAACTTTTCGGCTTCTAATTTTAAATTATCAAATTCGGCTTTATCCTTTTTTTTCTGAGTTTCTTCGGCATGACGTTTTTCTTCTTCTGCTTTCGCTTGTGCTGATTCCTTTTCCCTTTTCTCAACCTCTTTTGCTTTTTGCGCTTCCTCTCTTGCCTTCTTTTCTTCCTCAGCTTTTTTTTGTGCTTCTTTCCGGTCTCGTTCTTCAATTTCAAGTTCTCTATTTTTTGCCTTCACAGTTTCATTTGCTTCTTCTTCAATTTTTTTTATCTTTTCTATTTTTTCAATTTCTTTTTTTAGTTCAGCAGCTATTCTTTTGTTATGGTTTATTTTCCAAAACACCCCACCACCAGTAAGCAACAATACCAATAATACCGCTACCGATATAAACCAAAAAGTACGGTTTGATTTTGGCTTTAGTTCTTGTTTCGTCACGACGTTAATATTTGTTGCTTCGGGTAACTTATTCAGATAACTTTGCCAAGGTAAAAAAGTATCGCCAATCATTACCGTATCACTTGATTGCAGGTAAAATTCGCCTCTTATACGTCTCCCATTGACAAATGTTCCGTTTGCAGAGTTCAAATCAACAACAGAACAATTTCCGTTATCATCTTGAACTATTTGTAAATGAATACGTGATATTTTGGCATCATTTATCACAATATTACTCTCGCGCCCCCTTCCTATGGTTATTACTTTCATTTTTTTATGAATTTTAGTAGTTTGTATTTAATTCTTTTGGATTGGAAATTTTTCAACTTGGCTTCTAAAGCATCTAACTTGTTTTGGGCATCCTCATAACTTTTTTTCGCTTTTTCTACATTGTTTTGAAATCGTTCTAATTCACTTTCTTTTACTTTTATTCTTTCCTCACTTACTCCTGCATCGCTCTTTAGTTTTTTTATATCTGCCTTAACTTCTTTGAGGGCTTCAAGAGTAGTATTGTGCTCTTTTTGTTTTTCGGCGATTACATTTATTTGGTATTCAATATTTTTTTTAAGTTCGTGTTCTTTATCTTCACCCCAACGATACCACCCACCAAGCGCCACCATAAGCAAAAATATAGTTGCCCATATCATCACTTTTTTTAGTTTTCCAAAATCGAAACCAGGGTATTGTGGTCTGCCTTTGGGATTGTAACTTACGAATACACTCTTTTTCCTCTTTTTCGGGCAATTTGCCATTTTTATTAGTTGCAGCGTGATATTATCATACCCACCTGCTTCTAATGCAAGTGCAATGAGACGGTCGCCCTTCTCTTTTAATGTTGTTTTTTTTCTAAGAACAGATTCTATTTTGTTATCGGGCAACATTCCATTCAGCCCATCGCTGCAAATAAGAAATATATCCCCATTTTTAGGTAATATGGGATTTGTACAAATAGTAGGTTCCATTACCTGCTTTATTCCGAGCGCTTTAAGGATACGATTTTTATCAGGGTGGTTTTCTGCTGTATCGTCAGAAATTTTGTCAGGATGTCCCTTAGGTAAATCCACCAATGTTTGTACAAAAGAGTGATCTTTGGTTATCCTATGTAGTTGTTTTTCTTTTCCAAGGTAAAGGTAAATGCGGCTATCTCCAACGTGTGCTATGTATGCTTTATCTTCTTGCAAGAGTAGAATACAAGCGGTTGTCCCCATTCCCTTTAAAGCAGGATATTCGTTTACTTTGCCTAATATCTGCATATTTGCAAAGCGTAAAGCATCATTGAGCGCTTGTTGTAAATTATCGTACTTTTCTTTATTCAAAAACTCAAAAATACTCTTTACGGCAATTGATGAAGCCTCTGCGCCTCCAATATGTCCTCCCATACCATCGCAAACTACAAACAGATGACCATTGGGCGTATCATCGTTAATGAGACTATCTTCCTGCACTGTACGTACTTTTCCTATTTCGTCTTTTTGAAAGATGTTAGAAGAAAGGATAGGTATTGGAGTCATAATAAAACAGATTGAAATTGCTACACATTAAAAGTTAATACCGCTTCTCCCAAACCAATAATATCGCCATCTCTTAGTGTGGTGCGTCGAAAAAACTGTCCATTTACAATTACTCTATTCGTACTGCCCAAGTCTATTACTTCAAAATAATTACCTGTAAAAACAATTTCGGCATGGTGCTTTGAAACAGTGGCATGATTTAAAATCAAGTCATTATCTGTTGCCCTACCTATCGTTGTACGGTGAGCAGCAATTTTGTAAGTAAAGTTATCATATCCAACGCGGCATTGTAGCCAAGGAAAATGACTTTTAACTTGTACCTGTTGATTATAGCCACGCTCCTGTATAAAACTTTCTTGTTCATCTTTCGGATTTTTACCCCACTCATTTGCTCCAGTTTGACCGTCTTGAAAAAACCAAATAAGTAAAATAATTCCGCCAACTAAAGGAATACACCCTATAAAATAATACCATCCACTTTTGCCAATATCGTGCAGTCGGCGCACGCAAACCGCCAAACTTGGAACTAATATTGCTAAACTATAACAACTTAGTAAAATTGCGATAATAACAACAGGGACGAATTTCATAAATACCGCGAAAGGTATCATTATCAAACTCGCTACAGAAATAATAAGAGCATTAAATAAGGTAAACATCCAAAATTCTTTTCTTCTTGCTCTTCCTTTGAAATCAGCGTATTGTTTTAATACTTTTAAAAACCAATTCATAAAAAATTTGTTTTACGTCCGTTCCTTTACGGACTTTAATTTATTACATATAAAAAGTTATTACAGCTTCACCCAAACCAATAACATCGCCGTCTCTTAGTGTAGTGCGCTGAAAAAATGCTCCATTGACTATCACTTTATTTGTACTGCCCTTGTCAATTATTTCAAAACCGGTGCCTGTAAAAATAATTTCGGCGTGGTTTTTGGTTACAGTGGTACTATCAAATATTACATCGTTATCGTATCCTTTTCTTCCAATTGTGGTATGGGGTTTGGAAATATTATAAATGAAGCCATCGGAATCACCTACTTTACATTGCAAGCGGGGATAAAGATTTTTGGTTTGCATTAATTGGGTAAGACGCAATTCTTCTTGTTCGCGTGTTTCGCGTTCTTCTTTTTCTTTTTTCTTTCGCTCTATTTCTTCTCTTTCTTGTCTTTCACGTTCCTGTGCTTCTTGTAATTCATAAATTTGGCGTTGTTTTTCTGCATTATTTTCTGCAATTTTTCTGTGGCGTTTGGCACTTTTTCTTGCAATAAGCCAAATAACAATACCCAACAAAGTGACAGAAGTTACTACCATAGCGATAAACTGCCATAAGTTTTCTCTTACCCACACTCGAAAAGTCATAGTGGGTGCATTAAAGCGCACTTGCTCACTTTTTCCATTCGAGATTTGTAGTGTAATGGTATGCCGTTTGCCATCACGTTTTTGGTTTGTTATAAAACTAAACCGGTAATTGCGCGTATTCAAATTAGTATAAGATTCAATCAATTTGTTTGCTGCTTCTGTTACGTTTGCCGCACTGATAACCTTGCCTTGAGTGTTTTCTGCAATTCCTATAATATTTGAGGGTATATGTGTGTTACCGGAACAAGGATAATACACAACATAAATGGGAATATTCGCTTTCCGTGCATCTTCTTCTAAAGAAGCTCGCTCTTTCGTTGCCCCCGAAAGTGAAACATTCAGCCCTGCCGTCATCAAAACAATCATTTTATCATCACCCTTGTTTTTATTTATAAATTTTAGAGCATCTTCTGTAGAAGCATACAAATCGGCATTGGAAGGCTCTTTTGGATAATGGACAGTGCTACTTTTGTAAGAGTTGATTTTGTCAAGTATTTCATTTCCTGACAAAAAATTATCGGATAAAAGATGCCAATTTTGTCCGCCGCTTTTTGCATTAAAAGGTCGTCTGTTGAAAACAGCAACATTAAATTTGTCGCCATTTTCATTTATACCATTGAAAAACAAAGATAAAAATTGTTTAATGGTTTTGTATTGTCCGCTATGGCTTGCCATATCTTCCCATAGAAAAAGAACTGTTTTTGCCCTTTTGTTGCTTTGTTCCGTCATTTCAAACGGAATTTCTTGTTCGTTTTCTATCAGTGAAAAATCGGTATATGTGCGTTGCACTGTACTGTATTCGCTCCATTCAAACGATATTTTCGGAAAAAGAGAATCTTGAACATTAGCAACTTGTGCAAATCCACAAACTGAAAGCGCAAGAAGTAAAAGTGTAAATATTCTTCTCATATACATTAAATCCTATAAAACATTACAAAAACTATAATGCAATCCTAAATTTGAATGTAGTTTTGCCCAAGCGGATCATATCTCCGTCTTTTATTTCTTGGGATGAATTAGGATACATTTTTACGTCATTTACAAATGTACCGTGTGTAGAAAACTCATCTTTCAGAAAATAAACATTATCCTGAAACAAGATTGTAGCGTGTTTGCCCGACATCATCGGATCGTTTACTGTAATGTTGCAATCCACATCATGCCCCATAGTGTTTCTGCCTTCGTAGAGTTTATAATCTACACCCATTGCATCAAAAGAATAAGTTACCAACCAACCCACCAATTTTCTACTGCTTCTGTAACTCTTTTTTTCAACTTTCTTTCCGTCCGGCATTTCTACCACTTCTGTTTCATCGCCAAAAACAGTTCGATTTGTGGACGGTGCAACACTTGCCACACCTGCGCCTACAGCGGCATTTTGTCCAACAACTGCGGTAGTTCTTGTCTCATCGCTACCACCATAGCCTTGTAGCTCTGTTGGTAATTGGCTGTTTTCGCCGCTACCACCAACAAAAACATCTGTTTTAAAAGAGGTACCTGCGTCTGCATTGTTATTACCTGTTTTGCAATAAGGGCAACTTGCCCCTTGATAATAGTGTCCATTTGGACATTGTTTAAATTCTCCTTCCATAAGATACGATTTTTGATTTGTAATTATTTTGATTTATAAAAAGTTATTTTTTAAATTTCGACAATAAAAAAACGTGGTACTCTCTCTTATTTGTTGTTGAGGTCTTCTACTACCCGGAACCAAATAAAGTAAAGCCCACGCTTCTACGTGAGCATTTACTACTTTACTCTTGGTTCCGTTGTAATTGGATTTTTCAATTACCTTTGAATTTGTAGAAGAATTCAACAACAAGAAATAAAGCAAAAACGCTTTAAAATTGTAAGAAACAAAGAACACAGTTTAATGGAGTTCTGTTAGTATGTTGAGATTATGAGTATTAAAACGCAAAGGAAACATTATTTTTTCAAAAAGAAAGCTAAAGCAGATGCACTTTTTTTTGAGATAATATTATTTGCGCGGCAAAAATAGATTTTTCTTTATTAATATTACTTATTTTTTTATTGAAAATGTGGATTTGTTAAAAACATTTTTATTTTGTGTCGAAAAAAGAGGAATGAAAAATGGAAAGAAAACTTTATTTGCAAAAGTGCTATTTTAATGATTTTTCTTATTTTGCAACACAGTTTAATAAAATAAAATATTATGAATCACTTTAATTTTACAAAGTTAATGTGTGAGGTTGATGCAGTTGCAGACCTTAACACAAAGGAGCTTCTGCTATGGAAAGCTCTTGCTGTGTATGAGCAAATGGTGCTCTACGCAGATGATTATTTTATGCAAGTGAAATCTGAAATAGGGT
>Ga0123353_10003574_pt1 | contig 19683 bp, 12 predicted proteins | sample TergutLab28metaG_3_FD_92763 | JGI IMG/M metagenome (GOLD analysis project Ga0123353, IMG submission 92763) | Labiotermes labralis P3 segment gut microbial communities from Petit-Saut dam, French Guiana - Lab288 P3 | ecosystem: Host-associated > Arthropoda: Insects > Digestive system > Gut ... | reverse complement strand
GCAAGTGACATCAAGTTGGTCTATCTTTATTCAACCATCAAGATGATGCACGGTCCAATAAACGGAAGATTGTCCATTTATGTCTTTAATTAACAGATGATCACCCAGTGTTGTATGAAGCTGTAACCATTCTTTGGCTTTCACTACTTTCACGCCTCCTGATATTTCCCAGTTTCTAAGGAATCGTTAAACTTGTGTATTTCCTCTTGCCAGCAGTGCCTTGTTTACTCACCTTGGGGTTTTTTGAGGCCACTATAATAGCTGGAAGGGCTCATAAAGTCCAGATAACACGAGACAGAATCAAGGAATCAGTTACTTATGGCAAATCTTCAAGTCACGTATCATACATATCTAGTCTTGGGACTTGAGACTCTCAAGTGCCAGACTATCAGGATTTTGGGATTATCAGTAGCTGTAGCTGTCAACAGTTTGCAAGCAGCTTGCTACCTCCAATCTCTTATTGGATCCTAAACAGTAAACTCCTCTGAAATGTCAGTAATTCCTGACCACACTCCAAACAGTACCACACCCCAGAAGACAATTTTCCTCACCACCACCATTTAAATGCCCCTTAAATATTATGTTCTTGAGTATCAACTGTGGGGCCACACGCAGCTACTGATTAACTAGGTAATGCAACACAGTTTCTCGTTGTCAGTCTGAAAAATCTGTTGCAGATCTTAAACAAAAACTGTGAGTGAATGGAAGCACTTACAGAGGTGTACAACTTACTCAAAAGCCAAAATTTCCTTATTACTGGAGGTAAAGTCCTCCCTGTGCAAGCCATGCAGGTGTACCAACTGCAAACTACTTCTCTCCAAATATTTCAACTGTTTTTTTTTGACACAGCTACACTATAATTGTCTCAATACACATGCATTAAATCACTGTCTATTTTAACCAAATAAACTTTAATCCATCATTTAAATAATTCCATACAACATCAAATTCTTGCATTTTAGCACAAGAATGTCTTTCACTGGAAGTACCCAGCCTGTCACATATATCATTCTTGCATGAATACTTCTCATAGATTTCAATACGCAGCAGCAAGCATAATAAACCACTTTAATAAGGAACAAAGCATTCGTTGAATAAAGCAGGGCTACCATGTGTTCTCTTTTCCGAGCCAAAAATTTCCACATGGGCTGGGTTTTTTAACTTACAGAAATGTTTTGGGTTTTTGACAATTTGTTATTTCTAATAGCTTTTGCACAATTTAATGCTAATGAAAAGGGGAAATATATATATATATATATATATATATATTTTACTACTTGTTTTAAGAAAGAAGAACTACTAGCACAGAAATGTTGCAAATGTTGCAAGGGACTTCTGTTCAATAAATTTTAGCTACTTGTATGTCCTCATTTTTAACACTGTTTTTCTCAGATATATAATATATCTATGGCCAGTATGAGGGAAATGTCCTGTTTTCTTGTGCTCGATATAAAGGTAAAGTGTTCCCGTTACAGGCCCAGTGTGGCCCAGAGGGTGGGTAGAGGTATAGCTCTACTGTTCCATGACCACAGCACTAGAAGGGGGTGAGTGGTCAGCAGCACGCCCCCTTCACACTTTACCCCCTGTAGAGACCCGGTACCCATTTTACAGAAGGCTGGGTGGGCCCCAGGGCCGGTCTGGACGGGCGGAAAATCTCGTCCCCACTGGGACTCGATCCCAGACCATCCAGCCCATAGTCAGTCGCTATACCGACTGAGCTACCCGGCCCACATGCTGGATATAAGGTAACCCTAAATACAGGACAAATGTAAGCCAATAAACATATTCGGTAAAATGTACATATGTTAAAATGTCCACTTGCAGTGGGAATACACACCTTGACAGCAGCCTCAAATTTCTTGATATCTGTTTCAAACTCAATAGAGGTATTCACTTCAGGTTTAGGTGTATTATTGATCAGGTGGAGCAACTGGGCTCCAACCACTCTTTTCAGTGACAAGATCTCAACTGTGTTCCCATGCTCCAATAGCTGTGATGTAAATTTACATGCATCATCTATTTTTTCCATTGTTTTTTCAACACTGCAATAAAGAAAACAATTGTTTCATCTTGTGACCAGTCATAATGAATAATATCAGTCTATAAAACATCAATTTATCTGCAGTGTTTTAATTTCTGAACCACACTTTACCTGTTTAATGTATCCATTATTTTCAGTTCTTGTTTGGAGTGTATCAGTTTCAAATCCTCCAAAGCTTTATCCCTGTACTTTTCCAGGACCGCTTTGTAACTCTGAAACGTTTCCTGGATCAGATCTTTAGCACTATCATATTGAAGCTGCAACTCGCTCAGGGCATTTGCCAGATGGCTTGATGCATCCTCACAAAACTCCACCTTAGACTTGCTTTCAGTCATCAGACTCCGGAGCTCTTCGCGCTGACGATCTTCTGCTTCAGAGAGGCGCTCATACTGATGATCTGGAGCCTTATGCTCTTTCAGCAAACAATCATTGCAGACTGGAACCTGTAAAAGGCAATGATATTATGTGATAAGTCTGGCAATCAATTTATCATTAGATCAGCAGTCTGAAGGACGTTCTATCCACCCAATGCATGATGTACAAAGAAGGTTACGTTGAATACAAAAATGTACATTATTCACAGTCACCCTCAAAGATTATGCATAAGCATCAGGGCTGCCACCACCCCCACCATACAGCTGGAACACCCCTCACTGGCTCCCAGAACTGAAGTTTAACATAATTACAGAACAATTTCCGCTCAAAAGAAAGAAGCACTATGTTTTATGGCACATACAACATACACATTTTTCCAGAATATGATGTCCACATTCTTTGTCTCACAGTCTGATGGCACAGAACGTCTTTAATAATAACTCTCGTTCTGTAATCTGGGTTCATCTTATATTCTGGTGCAACTTACAGCCCAGAATACATGGCACCCATTAACAAAACCATCTGAATTCACACAATCCCAACAGATTGATATGGAGACTAAACTTTCATAAAGTTAATGCAGAGTACAGAATATATGTACTTCTCAAGTGAACATATTGCACACACAAGCACAATATAAATTTCTTGCTCCAGAGTTCTCCAGTATATTAACTTGCAAGATATTCAAGCACTGTTAACATTATATCAAATTACCTGGCAAGACAAACAGAAGAACTTCATGTTTTCTGCAGGATGAACATCACAAAAGATTGGTTTATGAATTGGGATTGCTTCATGGGAGTTCCTTAACTCTTCAAAAGCTACAACATGGTGATTTTCAAAGCAACGCATGAACTGTAAGAGAAAAAATGGTCAGTTAGCAACAACTGGTACATAACAACAGTCTGGGAACTCTCCACTGGCATCTTTTTGTGTTCAAGACAATATAATTACCACAGGTCAAGTGTTTTTCTGTGGGCAAATGATAGAAACTGCAAAAAAATGATGAAATTTACACTGTAATATTCCACAATAAGACACTGTGTGGTCCTGTAGTATGTGGTTATCAGTCTTACAACAATGAGAAAGACGGCAGTTCTTCGAAGCATTGGTAACCACCAACAACAAGAAAGTGTCATACCCCTAATGACCAGTCTAAACTCTGTCACAAGAACCTCATATTTTAGATGACTAAATTCTTCTATTAAATACTGTACTTTTAGAGAACCACAGGCTGTTAAGTTACCAAGCTTTCAGAGCACAGTGTTCAGATTGTGGTCTGCTGGGTTGTGACACCACATGGCGTTGCAGGCAGATACCAGCATTGCTGCCTCCTTTTCCTTCCCACAAAGCACAATTTGGCTGTCCACCTACCAACCCACGTCTTCAAACCCCAAATGTAACAATTTTAATGCAAGAGAAGTCTACACAGGTGCAACCACAAGTCTCTGGACTCACCACTAGAAAAGAGAATGGCAAGCAGTTAGTGTCCGTCATTAAGTACTGTAGTACTGCCGTCTTCTGAGTCAGTGTGGTGAGTTTTGCTGCCAAAAGGCTCTCTGCTGTTTCTCTGTGGCTGTTTACTGTTGTGTGTGATAACTGTGATGCACAGTTTTCTAATGACTGATTTGAAGGAACAATATAATGGCACTACGTTTTGTTTGAAGCTCAGGAAAACTACATCAGAAATGCAAGAAAGACTCAAAACTGCTCTTTGTGACAATGATGCCAGGCAATGACACAGACCCCCCTTGCATATGACACCCACTATTCTGAATTACCGCATACAACTCTTTACAAATGGGATACGATCAGATATAAATCCAGGGGTGATATCCCAGAACAGCGCAGATCTCATCTACTTTATGGTGGAAGCCTGACATCACGCACGGTAAATTACATACTGTCTTTTAACCTCATCAGTCTAACAGGTCGCCCATGTCCCATTAAAGGTAACTCTTCATAGACTGTCCCATGTGGGTGCAGACATGGACATTTAAAAATGAAAATAATCCTGGCTATCAGTGGCTACTCTGTGATTTAAAGGCTGGATGATAAAGGTTAATACATTCACAACTCAGGAAAAACAATTTGTTCCTTGAATAAAACATTCCTAGAAACTGTACAAAAGTGAAAACTAATTCTCATTAAAGGCAAAGGCAGACACATACAGCAGCTTGTGTGTGTGTATACAGGGTAAAGGGTAAATACAATGACAACATTCATATTAATGAATAGCAATTAATCCATAACGAACAGATATACAGTAGGCCCTCAGTCATCCAGCACACATGGGGCACAGGTGGTCTGGATTACTTGGGAATCTGGTTGGCCAAGGGAAAAACTCTATGGTACAAGTCAAATAAAAAAATCACCATTCAAAGCTGAAGGAGAACTCCTTAGAGCCAAAACACTGCACTTAATAGTAAATAATAATAACAACAACAACAACAGCAGCAGCAGCAGCAGCAGCTATACTTGGAACATCACACATAATACGGAAAGTACTGCTGTTTGAAGCCTGAAGCGTGAGCGGTGGGGATCATCGCTGGTTCAAGAGAAGTACCGGCAAGAAAAGGCCTGTGACAGGAGACATCCATATCGTACAACAACAACAACAGACAGATGCTGTGGAGTGGAGTATGATTAAGTCATTGTCATCAACAACAATTGGACTTCCGTTGCTACAATTTCATTACAAGAACAAAATTATGGGGCAAGAGCGCTACAACACACAACAGATCACATCCTTGCTGCTGTGGCACTAAAACAATGGCAAGTTCTTGCAGCGTCACCACTATCACCAGTCTCACAGTATGCAGTCTCGTATCTCCCCTCACAGATCCAGACAATGACTGGATCACTGAGGGAAAAGAGAAAATTGTAATTGGCCCAAAACTGTCTGAATTACTGAGGGACATCTGTGTATTTCACAATGTCTGTCCATCCTTCTATCAAATTTGGCACCTCAACAGCTATTACAGATAAAACTGAAGTTACTCACCTTACAAAGGAAAACTCAGTAAAACTGTCAACTTCCCTGTTACGTGCCTGGATTTGGGTCCAATTTCTTTCTCCATTATTTTTGCAATTCCAGGGAAAACACATTCAAAGGAAAGCCCAAATTAACACAACTGCTGGGATATGGGTGGAAAAGGCATAAAGAAACTTGGGGAAAATCTGATGCTCATTACACCAATGTTGATGGGATACAGAAACAAAACAATCGGTTCAGATTTCTCTGCAAGGGCATACTGGTAGTAATTAAAGTATGTGTATAGTAGAAAGTGAATGGGGATAAGAAATAAATAAAAAATAAAAGAGAGGAAAATGCCAGACAGTGGGTCATTGGCTCACAGAAGTGGGATGCTGCGTTCAGGATTCAATAATGTCCAGCGATCTAACATGAAAACTCATTTGGCTCCGCAGCAGATCAAAACAAAAATAATCTCTCATATTCTGCATATATGCTGTCTTTGGAGACTGGCACAAGAAGGGTCAAGAGTCAAAATTCATTTATATGTAGTTGTAATTCAAGTACACATTTTGGGGAACATGACAAAAGTCCATCAGCTTACCTGGTGAGCCGTGTTGCAGTTCGGACACAGGAAATTGGCACAGTCAGAGCATCGTGCCACAGCTTTCTCCTTAGCCTTGCAACTAGTGCACAAAACAGCCATACTCTCAATGGCTGACATATCCAGAATATTGGTGAGGACGTAATCACAAGGTAGGGAGCCAGCTCCCTTAGTACCCACCTGCAGTACACAATATTTCCACACTACATTCAAATACCATGAACTACTATCATACACTGTCACTAATATGTCATGTTTATTAGTGTCAAGAAGTGCAGAGTCTATAAACAAGCACTGCCTGCATATTAAAAATGACATAATGTTCATCATCATCATAAACATACTTAACAAGTGCTAAGTTAGGCATAACAAAAATTTTGTTCTAATATTCTACATGACAAGACGCAGTCTGTTATATATATTGCCTCCAGCAGCAGGGTGCAGGTGTACCAAGATGGTTACACATCGATAAATGTGACGATGGGTTGTGCAAGGCAGAAGGAGAGGCCGAACTGTGAGAAGACAAGATACCCAATGGGAACTATAGGTACTGAAAAGTGTAGAAACTCCTAGACAGGAAGACCACCAGTGAATAAGATGTGGAAGAGGGATGGGAGGAAGAAAGTCAAGTAAAGACTCGTCCTAAGAAAGATCATTCCTTCATTTCTTCCAGGCTGCATCCTTACAACACAAACAGGGAAGATGGTCTCCCCCTGAGAATATCATAACATCTCATGTATACCATGATAGAATGCAAGAAAGCTCTTTCTAAAGGGCAAATCTTGAACTGTGATCCTAAGTAAATGTCCCTTATATGGGAGCACCACTGTCGCTCTTCTAAAATCTCAGTTCCCACTAATGGGTTCCACAACCCATTCCTTTCACTTCTCCTGTAAACTGCCATTTCTCATCTCGGTTCACTTTTATCCTGAAGACAGACACAGTATGTTCCTATGTCATGGCAGTAAACACGTACCAAAGTACACAGTGCTGTAAACCACAAGGCCATAATATGAATCTTCACTGCCATGACAACCTCACATCTTGTAACATGAACCATCCTTCCACTTTCATTACGTTTTCTCAAGCCTCACATGCTAAGTCTTTTTCTTTCACTTTACTATCCTCTGTCAAATGCAGAAATGCACAATCCACTGGCAGGTCCAACACACACGTTCCATGTGATTTTATTTGCTCCACATATTCAGGCAAATGTGAACAGCAAGGACAGTAGCGCGGGCCTACACCTAAATGTACAGTGCAAATCCATGCATATGAATGGTGCAACTCATATCCTCACGATACTGAGGTAACATTAGCTGCCTGTATGTGGCCCCAAAATGTTCACAGTTCTATTTTTAACTTTTCAGATGATAAAACTTCATCAGATGCATGAACTCAACAGAAGTCTTATATATTTTCCTAAATTCTTCGCATTCTTGTGATTCTGATCACTTATTTTTATGAAAAGTCTGGCCTGTTCAAAATTATATTAGTCAAACGCTGCTCTGTAAAAAACATTTTCATAGATCTGAACTTTTCGAACCTGCCATGCTTCTGAAATTGTACAGCATGAGTTAGGTATATCTTCAATGAGATTCAGAATAAGTATCATCCCACCAGTGCTCCATACTCCATATTTATATTTCATTCATTTATTATCAATTTTTTATGCAGCACAACTGTCCCCACAGGGCCAGGGGTTTCTCATTATCAAGGCTTCATGATCACACTCAGACACACACACTTGGCACATCTCATCTGGAAAAGTGATCAGCCTGATGCAGAGGCCTCTACCTCACAAACACACATCACACATGAGACAGATATCCATGACGCCCATGGAATTCTAATCCACAATCCCATCAAGCGAGTGGTAATAGACCCGTGTTTTAAAATGCATGGCCACTGCATTCGGCCATCTACTATCAAAAATCCATATTAAGAGCATCTACCAGTGCTGTCAACTGAAGAAGGAAACATGTCCGAACATATTCCATCTAGAGCCACAGCCCATCCCTAAATTTTATAAATGCTGTATTTACATTAAAAAAAGTATCCACGAGCATGTCAAAATGTGCGCCATAGTACGCTTTTCAAAGGCCCACTTTACTAAAGCCTTGCCACAGGATTGGAAGACTGTAATGTCCTGTGCACTTACACATTGGAAGACTGTAATGTCCTGCGCACTTACACATTCCTTAATGAGGATCAATGTACGTGGTTAGTTTGATGGTGTCACCACTTGTTTTAGTACGTACCCTTGAGCGAAACGTCTTCAAAATAAACTTCCATTTAACGTTCCTCAGTTTGGGTTTTCCCTCGTGTACCTTTCAATTGAAATGCCCAAAAGTTCACAATCTCAGTGTTCAATTTCATCCACTTAAGATTTCCTCAGTCTAGCTTGCAAACCCACTACTCCCCTGCTCCTCGAAGAAACCTTAAATAATGGGGAGTTTCACTGTAATACAAGATTGAATAAGGCACTGTACTGCAGAAAACCTGGCGTTAGCAGCCACATTCCTTGGAAATACATACTTGTGACCCAACAAATATTATTATGTCCACAACCTGGCCACTTCCAATTCCTCTTGTATCTCTTCACATGCTCCTCATGTGTGCATATCCATCACACAGACCTATGCTGAAAGATGTAAACTGAAACCCAACCTCTGCAAAATTTGAGACTCACACATGCCACGCAATGTGTGGGGAAATGGAACTAAATCCTGGAATCTTCTGTTATCTAGAAACGAGCACGTGTGTGCATTATGATGAAATATGGTTATTTGCATGTTAACAAAACACATGGCCATCTTTCAGAACATTTGCTGTGTTCAGGTGGGCATTTCCTAGTCACACTGAACTAAGCAGCAACATTTTGCCAGCTTTTGTTACTGATTCTGCTACAACTTAACAATATGGATTATATAACATACCAGTTCTTTGAGCTAACATTTTGAAAGACAGAGATGTATAAAGCTGACAGATTTAATGCCCCTTGAATATACAGCACCAACAATACAGTTGTCACACAATACGTGTTGCATCTGGAGTGTCAATTCTAATTTCACAGCATATCTGTCATGTCGGATCACTAAAAGTGATTTAAATGTTAGTGATAATTTTGTCAATTTCATCCCCCAACCACTTTCATAATAAATGTAAACATTTTCAGCAATTTATCTCAGTAATTAACCAACTTGATGAACAAAATTTTTGTTTCACAATAAGTTTATTTCATGCCTCTACATGTTTTGAGCACATGTGCTCAAAACATGTAGAGGCATGAAATAAAACTCTTTGTGAAACAAATTTTGTGCATCAAGTTGGTTAAATACTGAGATAAATATCCTGAGATGCACGGACAACAAAATGTCAAAATTTTCAGCAATGTTAGTATGTGACCATTTTCTTTAAGATTCAAAATGATTAAAAGAGAATCAGACACACACAATAACAATAATATGATTTTTTACATAGAAAATTCATAACATGCAATTAAGTGAGCAAGAATACATTCTTCTGTCTGACATGACAGAACACATCAACAGAAAAGGATGTCAAAATTGCTGTAAGTGAACACAGCTCTGTGCAGTCTAAAATATTTCCTGGTTTACCCAATGACTGGTCGAATTTAGAAACTCAGAATTACATCATTATGCATCACCACCTCACATGAATTACACTAGACATAAGGAATTTAAATCTGATGTGTGGTTGACCATGCATCGTAATTCAGTGTGGATAAGAGTAGTGTGTCCACTGAGGAGTTCGTAGCACAGTTGTGCTACGAACTCCTCAACTGACACACTACCTGCCAACTGGTTCTGACGGCCTTCCTGCAGCCACGGCACAATAACAACACGTGGCGATAACACTACACAGTCAGCAGCTCCTGAAGATGGGCTCATGGTTGTCCAAAACATGTTGAGCAACTTGTAAAGGAGAAATAAAGGATAACACAAAAGTGGCATCTAGTTGGTTTCTTATCCACACTGATATGGAATTTAATTTAAACGACATACTCCAATAGCAGGACACACTATTAATGCTCACATAATGGGTAAACACTGGTAGTAAAGGAAAAGTGCCAGAAGATGTAATTATGACATATGTACCTTTGTATCCTGTTTACATTTTGGGCATTTAATTGTGCTGTCTCTTTTTACAGAATCTCCTGTTTCATCTACCAGCTTCTTCTCCAGGCAAGATTCACAGAAGACATGCAGGCATGACAACACACGAGGACTGCAGTACTTTTTGCTAAATTGAAGAAGGGAAAAAAACCCATAAATTAATCCTATTTGGCAGCAATGTATACCGATCTTATGTCACACAAAACCACTCTGCATGACAGCAATGTCTGGTATGTTGTTCAACCTTACCACCAAAAACTGAAGGAAACTTGACGCAGTAAGAGCAGCAAGGCAGTCACAGTGTACAGTGTACTTAACCCACAGCTAGATCTGTCTAGGTGTTACACTTCATCACAAACGTTTACTTTAATTTGCAATATGTTAACTATGTATGACATTTAGAATATCTAATTAAGAAGCCCCTGTACCCACAAAGAGAGCGACAATTGGTAATTAAGGTAAAATCATGTAATGCATTATTATGTATGCTACTGGCACATATTCACAGCTATCTAAAATCAGTTCTGAAATACAAATTTTTAATTTTGTGTACCTATCATCTGGACATGCTATATTTATGTGAGCAAGGATGTGAGGATCCGTGGTTATTTTTCGCAGTCAAAAGGAGTCCGCGAGCAAAACGTTTGGGAAATGTTGATCTCATATAACCTCAGACTGATTACTGTTCCAGTGTCTTCTTGTTTATAGTTCTTAATGATTTCTTTATTATTATATTACTACTGAATATTAAAAAAAATTGATTGTAAATTTAACATTTACACATTTAGACTGATTATCATTAAAATGACCAAGTTTTAATTCATTTTCTATACCTAATGGACCCACAATGACATCTGTCAACTGGCTAATTACCTCTGTTCCTCCTTTCTTTCATCCAAGTATTTGTATGGCTACTGCTTTTATATTTCCTTGTTTTGTTTCTGCATGTCACTGAAGTGCTGTTTGTTCACTAGGGCTTCCTCAGATTTTGTACAATTTACAATAAAAGTTTATCAATTAATTTATTATATCATTTTAATGATAATAAATAATTAGTAACCATTAAATTTACAATCTATTTTTCAATATTTTGACAATGAATATAAGAACAATTAAATTCTAAAACTGTAAAAAAAAGCAATGTACAGAAAACAAATGAAGGTTACATTTGGTGATTCTGACGCAGATGCTTTAGTAGTACTGAAACATGCAACCAGCACAAATCATTAAAAGTTTTATTAAATGAAATAGTGTTGTGCTGATTTATAGAATGTCGTTCTAAAAAAAAAATGTGGTGTTACTGGTAATTGGTGAGGTGACTACACAAACTGGACATGGAAAAGACTTTCCAAATTCTGCCATTTTTAATACACCTTGGTATAGAAAATAACAACAACGCAAAAAACAGAATGGGTATTTCACAGAACCTGAATGTCTTTGGATCCAAATTTAATGAGTTAAAACAGACTGATACATAAAATGGCCTTCAATCAAATTCAACAACCAATAAAGAATCTACACAGAAAGAAATGATAAGACAGACATTCATAAGGTACATATTTTTGATGCTGGGAGAAAGAAAAACAGACATCTGAGGTCAAGAAGGGTGAAGCATATTGTGACACAGAGAGCAGTGAACTGTCTGAGGAGTTTAGTAAAGACAGACACAGAATTGAGACACTATGTAACCAGAATGGAGAAGGGTAGTGGACACTGCTGAAGTGTAATGATTCTCATCACTGTTTAAAAATAGATGGACTCAAGCAACCAACCCGGATCCAAAATGACAGCAACAGGAATAATCTGCCCAACACAGAATGAAATTATTCTGTATCTAATGTTTAGGGGCATCAAAACGTTTTAACATTTTTGTTTACAGAAATCCATTGGCTACTTAATGGTGGGCCCGGTAGCTCAGTCGGTATGGTGACTGACTACAGGCTGGACGGTCTGGGATCAAATCCTGGTGGGGACGAGATTTACCACCCGTCCAGACCGGCCCTGGGGCCCTCCCAGCCTCCTGTAAAATGGGTACCGGGTCTTTCCTAGGGGTAAAGTGCAGCCGAGGCGTGCTGCTGACAACTCGCCCCCTTCTAGTGCCGCGGTCATGGAAGAGTGGAGCTATACCTCTACCCACCCTCTGGGCCACACCGGGCCTGTAACGGGAAAGCTTTACCTTTACCTTTATTGGCTACTTAATTGCCAAACCCACCATTAGTTACATGACTCAACAGCTCATAAGAAAACAAAGTCAGGATTGTTCACCTATGAAAAAAAGGATTTCAAAGGGTACTGCAAACACCATTTCGTGACAAAAGCACAACATGGTCGAACTACATTCTTTGTTTTCTCGCAAGCTGGTCTTATTTGACCATGGGCCACTAGGCCACCAAAAACAATGAGACTTATTTGACCATGGTCAGATATGGGAGTGGATGTGCTCAGAAGAGACCAGCTTACTGCTGACAAACACTTGCATAATTTGCAGTACCTTCAACAGAACACTCAAATCAAAACAATGTGAAAACACATGAAAAGATATAACTATTACACTGCAGTCAAATCAGCATGAAACATGACGCATAGGTACGCAAAAGGTTCAGGCTGAATGCAGATGTAAGAACCCTGCCTCTAAGGAGAATGTTGGCAGATGCAATGAGCTGGGTTCTGCATACCGCAGACTGTCTCTTCATTGCCAGGCACACAGAATATCACTGAATCAGGAGTGATACCCCTGAGTAAGACTGTCAAAGACAGACAGCCTGGATCCAGTTCCTAGCAGGAAATACAACTTACAAAATTGGGTTATGAGTGCACTGAAAAAGGTTCTCTAAGGATGATCGAAATGATGGTTTGAAAATTAATTTAAAAAAGAAAAGAAAACAGAGAGACCGAATAGGTGGGAGGCTCTCTGCACTTTCAATTTGGATTTGTAGATGGCAGGAGAATAAGTGACAACATTTTAAAACTATAACTACAGGTGACATTATATATAAGACAGAAGACAGGTAGCAAATATTGGTATTTTATTGTTATGGAACACTATTATTGGTATTTTATTGTTATGAAACACTATTAATAGGAAAGTCATTAACTGTGTTAATTAATTTCTCCTTATATAGAGTTAACATTATTTGTTTCACGTGGAAAATGGATGAGAAATAAACTAAAACAGAGAATAAATTTGGAAAAGCAAGCAATGGTAAGGAAGACATACATACACAACACACACATACACACATAAATTGACATATTCAAGTTGTGTTAGTATATTAAAAAAATATGAATGAGGCAGTACATCAACAATTCATCTGCTACAAGAAAGCCTACAATTCACTCTGAAGGCCCCCAGGTTTGGCGTATCCATTAAACTAGGGAATGAAAATAAAGTGAAACCTACAGTGATGTGAACACAGAAAAACGTTTGTTTGATACATTCCTCTTACCCAGAAATGTGTGAAACAAATGCTTTATTGTTATTGCTTTACAATCCTTTTGATTAATATGCCATCAGAAATCTCCAAGCAAACCAGAAGAAAATAAAACTGGATGGACACATCAGCTTCTGGTCCATGCCAATGATGTTAATTTACTGGTACAGAACATACATACTACAATGAAAAGCGTAGCTTTATTAATTGCTAGTAAGAAAATTTGTCTAGAAGTACATGAAGAGAAAATGTTCATATCTGAACAGGATGCAAGGCAAAATAATGACCCAGAGGTAGGTAATAAAATCTTTGAGAATGTGGTACTGTTCAAATATTTGGGAACAACCCAAACAAATCAAAATTGAATTCATGAAGATATTAAGAGGATACAACTCCAGGAATACTTGCTACTGTTTGAATAAGTACCATTTGTATTCGTGTTTGGTTTCCAAAATTACAGAACTTAAAATATTAAAAATTGTAACTTTTCCTGGTGTTTTGTATGGGTGTGAAACTTGGTCTCTCACATTAAGGAAAGAATGCAAGTTGCAATTGTTTTAGAAAAATGAACTGAGAAAGATATTTGCACCTGAGAGGCATGAAATAACAGAAGACCAGAGAATACTGCATAATGGGGAGCTTTGTAATTTGTACTCATCACCGAGTATTATTTGCCTGTGATTAAAACAAGGAGAATGAGATGTATAAGGCATGCAACAAATACATGAGAGAAGAGAAATGCATTCAGATGGGAAAACCTGAAGGAAAGGGACAATGTTAAAGGCTCAGGCATAGACAGATGAACAGTATTAAACTAGGTATTACAGAAATAAAATGGGTGCAGATTGGATTAATTTTGCTCACGAAAGGGACGAGTGGCGAGATCATGTGAATACAGTAATGGATTCCCTATCTGAGAAACCAACAGCTTCTCAAGCAAGACTCTGTTCTATGGCCATAATTAGAAAACAGGGGTTACATGGGGGGAGTTTTAATGCATCTCACACACAACTGGGTACAAAATAACGCCAAAAGTTGAATGTCAACAATTCATTATCTCACCTGCATATATTGCATATTTGATCCCGGTTTTCAGACGGACTAGATTCTTCTAAGGGGCCAGGGCTACTTCCTCCAAACCCATCTCCAAATAGGCCTAAATCATTTTCATCATTGGAATCCATTTCCATGATAGAATGGTTGATTTGGCGAATATGAATGCTTGTAAAACCTGTAGTGTTGCTGAATAATCAGAACTTCAAGCTTTCATTGATGCAGACTCGACCTTAAAATAAGAATATCATCTTGTAGCACCTGCGTGATTACTGCAACTGCACAGCCCTTCATAACTGCTGCAAATTAAATATAATTTTTGTGTCCTTGGACTGCTCTTTTTTACCCCTGGATTGCCGCTCTGCTTCGCTGCGGAATCGTACTATAGACGCATTTCGGGCATTTTAAACAACTTTATACAAAACAACAATATTCATTACTCTATACCAATCAGTAAACTGCGTAGACGATATGCTGAACATCGTCAAACTCACGGAAAATTATCAACGAAAAAATCAACAAATATAGTCGAGGTCAAATCTACCAATGTCAATATTCGACGCACAGATGTTTGAACGTACCACTATTAGACATGTGAACTCAGAAAATTACTATGTGATTAGAAATCTATGTTCACATGACACATATCGCAGTTAATGTGCATACACGATACCACTGCACACAAATTTAACACGTTATTACCTGCAAAACTTACCCTTGCCATTGCAAATGGCGCGAACCCCTCATCTGTTCCTGCCTAATTCCACACACATATTGCATACTCTCTGGCATGGTTCGGGCTCTGACATCAATTTAGTACTCAGATCACGGATTATTTCATAGCACAGATGCATGCACAGACGATGCGTGTTCCGCAATTATCTGTCAAGATCAAATACGGGTAGTAACAATAATAATTCAATTTAATTCGTTTTGATTATTTTTTGGAATGGTCAGTGATTTTGACGGGGCGTGGGGGGCAAAGCAGGGCCAAGAAATATTTCTTCTTCGAAGGGTACAACGAACTGTCTATTTAATGGTTACTGGGGGTAAAGTGGCCGGGACAGGAAGCAAGCCGTTGTACATTGGCTAGATTCAAGGTTAAGAATGCGTGGAACTTTACCACCATTGCCCAAGTACCTCCATGGCGGCGTGCTTAATGAAGCACAGGATCTTTATCTTTTACCTTAATTATGTGTGTGTTTGGTCTTTTCGAAATGCAGCAATGTTATGTGTGTGTTTGGTCTTTTCGAAATGCAGCATTGGTGTGGACTTACTGGCATCGTTTTATGGAAGATATTTTTAACAAATGCAGTGGTTTTTTTTGGTCGTTGGACGAAGAATATCCCTATGCTATGTGCTTTTATTCGTAGCTGAGTACATCCATATCTGTAAGTCGTAATTCAACAGCATCACAGTAGAATAAAATAGAGGGCTCTTCATGTAGTGTTTATCTTTTCATTTAAAACACAATATAGTGCCGGGTTTAAGTACCGTGGACCAGAGGTACTGTATTTCACTTAGGAAGATTCGAAAGTAGTTTTTTCTTGAACACAAGAGATTACTGTTGTCTGGGTTGTGGCAACATGTGGTGTGACAGCTAGTTATGAACATTTCAGAGAATGTTGTCCTCATTCTCCAGGGTAGAAATGAGTGGAATGTATGGCTGTGTTTGGACATAATTTTGTAATTATGAAGAATGTATAAGAAGAGGAAATTTGATTACAAAACAGAATGTTTAACCTAGAATTACATTGTTTAACATCACATGATGGTTCAGGAGTACTGCCTGTATGATTTGTCAACAAACAGTTGCAGTAATAAAAGGGCAAATACAAATTATCTTATCGTTGCACCGTGCATTTTGTAGTTTATTTAAGTAACACACCAACAAAATGCACATATATAGTCTTTAATAATCTAAAATTTACATTAAAACACTTAAAACGTTCCTACATGTTTCGATCACACGATCATCCTCAGGGAGCGTACTTTGTTCCTTGCTAAAGTTACAGTTTAAAACACTCAGTGATTTACTTCGTTTTATTAATTTGGTGCTGTGGCATCATGTCGTGTGTTGTGTGTGAGTCGTATGCTGTTCAATTGAGACCGGCTGTCGATGAGCTTGTTGTGGCACTTAAGGTGAGACTGAGTGTTTTAAACTGTAATTTCAGCAAGGAACAAAGTATGCTCCCTGAGGTTGATCACATGATAGAAACATGTAGGAGCGTTGTAAGTGTTTTAATGTAAATTTTAGATTATTAAAGACTATATATGTGCATTCGTTGGTGCGTTACTTAAATAGGCAAATACAAAGTTGCATCATAAAATTACAGCATAATTCATTTGCAGAAAAAATGTGCAGTTGACAGAGACCTCCATCACTCCAAATTTGCAAGCTTATGTCAAAATTACGAACCTCTAATGAGTTTTCATGATGAATAAGAGAAGAGAAAGCAAGCATTCTTTATGTATTTTTTGGGGCCCTTGTAATACCCATGTAAGGCTTCTTTGATACTGACACAGTAAAGGAGTGCGTGATTGAAGTAATGACTTCCACATTTGAAAGTAAAAAACTGTGTTGAAACTCTATGACATATTCATCTGTCAGGTTCTCTAAGCATGAGACATGTGCAGCTCATGGTAACTAGGGCGAAGAATGCTTTCATAGTTCAGAATACTATGCCTCATAGTGGACGAGTTATGGATGTCAGTAATAGTGCACACTTTTGTTTTTTTACAGTTTTTAGTGAAATGAGTAATTGCATGAAGAAGTGTTTTTCCTTTGAAGAACACTGCTGAAGGAGAGGACCTGTATGTAGTTCGACTGCATTCCTGATTTCTTCTGAGTTGGATGGTAAAAAATTAATGTCAGAAACAACTGACAGTAGTACAAGAAAGTGTTCAGTGTAGACTGGACCCACACACTTGAGAGCGTTATGCACAAGGTCACAAGGATTGCCTGTTGTAGGAGGACAGAGTCCTGTCATCACCATTATCAGTCTAAAGCATCTCAGAAAGAAGTGCATGCCTAGTGTGTCGATTGTTTCCTTCATAATAATGTACACATGTGGTGGTTAAGAAAAGGCTGTGTGCTATAAAGGATTCTGTGTTGACTCTTCTGCAAAAAGACCTTCAGAGTTTTCTTTAGAACCAGGAAATCTGTCTGTCATTGTATTATATGAGGTATGTTTATGGTAAATGGATATTTTGGAACAGATGTTTAGTAATGTTTGAAAAATATATAAAAAATTTGTCAAATGTTTACAAGCATAACTGTTTCAAGGAATGTTTTCACCAAATGATTTTGCATGTATTTTTGCGTCAGTTACTATGAGTGCTTCGGCCAATCTAGATGGGTCAAACTTACAGGAAAGAAAATAATAGGACAGACAAGTGATGAAGAGAATTTTATAGTGGATGTGATTTATAAATAACTTACAGCTAACTATCTATCCAGTTTCTGAAGTTTCGTCACACTATGTTTGTTAGACTCTGGGTGTCTGATCAGAGTCTGCCAACAGAACTTCTTATGAAGGAATGAAGTAATCTAGTATATCCATCTGACACAAATTGCATTTTGTGGTATAAAAACCCAGTTACATGTACATGTTTTGGCTTTCAATAAGCCATCATTAGGCTGCATCATCCCTATAGTCACCATATTGTCATAATTCTTGGTTTGCAATGTTCCTTTGTGTTTATCAAAATAATATATCTACTTCTTCTAGCATTATTTACTCATTAAGCAGTAAGACCTGCTATATTTGTATCTAACCAACAGGGATGTTTCCTGTCTCTGTGGTGCTGTCCAGTGGTTTCTGTGTGATTTCCAACTTGCAGATGGGCATTGTACGTAGAACATAACATTGAGGCATGTTTGCAAAACCATTGTCACTTTGGGGCAATAAGTGTGAGTGTGTGTCTGTAGCCTTAGTTATCCAACATGCAAAGCACATGCACAGTGTTATATTGCCATCTGTGGTCTGTCTGCCTCCACCATATTTTTCCACATTATGTCAAATGGCAAATTTTCAGAAAAAAGTTACTGAACATACAATGTGTGTTATGATTTTCTCTACAGATTTTGTAAGAAACATTTCTCATTCCAAGAAGAATTCAGCAAGATATTATCATAAATGTATGTAGGTTTCTGTGTAAGTTGCATGATTCTATTGTCAGATTTCAATGAAACTTGAGTTTTCTCAACAGATTTCCAAAACATACTCAAATATCAAATTTCATGAAAATCTGTCCAGTGGAAGCCGAGTTGTTCCCTGCAGACAGACACACACACTTGATAAACCTAATAGTCACTTCTTGCAATTTTGTGAATGTGCCTAAAAATGAAGATAGAGCGGACATGAAGATAGAGCAGACATGAAGATAGAGCGGACATGAAGGTAGAACGGACATGAAGATAGAGCAGACCCCTTTCACTGCCCCTGTTTGTGAGTTTTAAGTGTGGAGTCTGGACAGTAAGTCATCTTCTGCCACATAGTCTATCATAACTGAACAGGAAAAATATAGGTAGGCACTTGAAATTTTAGGAGTAGTTTTAGGATGATTATGGGATGTGCTGTGCCAAAAGCAATCCAAATTTTTATATGGGATGAGAGATCATCCCTGTAAGGGCTGTGGTTTCTGAGTCGCAGGACATCAATTCAGTACAGTATGGTGCAACCAGTGTGAAGCACCCTGATGAGATCAACACTTGATTGGATGTACGAATAAAGAAAGAACTGAGGGAAGAGAACATGGATTACTGTATGTCAGTGATGGACTACGATAGTGATGGATAGCATAGCGTAGCTGTGATGTCTAGTATGGACGAACTTCTTGCAACCTTAGGTCATTGCTCCAACATATACCCTGGTCCTGAAGTAGGGAGTATCCGCATTACATAAAATTGTATGTGGTCAGATAACTTGATCCTAGTTATCTGAAGAGATACTTATCCCAGCTGCTATCCCATTTCATGAAAGCTGGTAAAGATCACTCTTTGCAGCCACATACAGACCTTAGAATTTCAGAAACTGGGGTATGCAAAGTCATGGAGTGAATAG
>Ga0123353_10003571_pt1 | contig 19691 bp, 7 predicted proteins | sample TergutLab28metaG_3_FD_92763 | JGI IMG/M metagenome (GOLD analysis project Ga0123353, IMG submission 92763) | Labiotermes labralis P3 segment gut microbial communities from Petit-Saut dam, French Guiana - Lab288 P3 | ecosystem: Host-associated > Arthropoda: Insects > Digestive system > Gut ... | reverse complement strand
ACACCCCCACCCCCCCCCCCCCACACACACACACACACACACATACTACAAAACAAGTTGAAACAACCACAGTACAAAAATTGGAAAGGGTATGCAGTCAAACACAACTATGTCAACTAAGGTGTATTTAATAGCTATACTAGACAACTACATGTTTCGGCCTTTATTGGTCATCTTCAGGTTGTCTTCCAGAGAACTTAACTTAAGGTCCTACTATATACATTGAGCGCACACGTGGTGCACAGATCTCCACATAGGGCCTTATTGCGTAATGTAATGTCTATATGTGGTGGTATGCTCTGACTAGAGGCATGATAGTGCTAGTGGCTAGTGTCAAGTTTGAAGGTTCTGATCCACGGGTATTATGAAGAGGCGTGAATTACGCAATAAGGCCTGTATGTAGAGATCTCTGCACCACGTGCGCGCTCTATGTATATAGTAGGACCTTAAGTTAAGTTCTCTGGAAGACAACCTGAAGATGGCCAGTAAAGGCCGAAACATATATGTCTAGTATAGCCATTAAATAAACTTAATTGACATAGTTGTGTTTTACTACATAACCTTTCCAATTTTCACACACACAACAGGGATGACACACTTCCTAGAACCACAGTACAAGATACACAAAACTGATATAGTCACAATATAAACAAGTATCCTCGGTATAAGGTCACCCTAAAATACATGGGACAACTAATGCGATATTCAAAGTACACAAGACACTACCTAAACATTTGCCTTCTAGCGTGTAATGCCGTGTAGTCCAGTACCTATTCACGTATGTTTCGGTGGGTTGTGGAGACTCTATCTTCTGGGTAGAAGAGACTTTATGACTATGAAGATGGAGTCAGAACTTTAACACGTAAAGTTTGTAAGTAGCAACTGTACCGGCGTCATACACGAGAAGACAGGCATCTTGATAGTAATGAATTCTAAAAAAGTAATAATATTTGCAAATGTGTGTGTAAAATAATTTTGCCACGATCAGTATTTCCATTGGACATGGCTATAAAGTACGTTTTGCAGATTACAGCCGTCAGATCAAGTTTACTTTGCAGAGACTGCAACTTGTTACTTTTGAATGTCTCAAGGTCCCATTCATACTGCCTGACGTATATGAAGGGTCGTTGATTGGCGCTAAGCAAATTACAGCCCTATTGCTACACTCACTGATCATCATTCCGTACTCTTTATTAATTCTGACTAATTAGAATGTCAGATTAAAAACAACGCAGAGTAATACAACGAAGCGCTAAGTGCCTTCCGATACACCGTACTATAAATAGTACGCTACAGAGATAAATGTTTCGATATTATCAATAGTTATTTGTCAAGGTAAAGGTCTCCTGTAACGTGCCATGCAGTGACAGAGGGGGAGTAGAGGTATACCGATACCACTTCTTAACCTCGGTGCTAGATAGGGGTGGGTGTTCAAAGTCAATTCCCGGCTGCTGTACCCCGGGAAAGAGCTCCAGTACCCATTGTAGAAGAAGCTGGATGGGCCCCACGGCATGTCTGGACGGGTACGGAGAAGTAAGTATCTCTCGTCTCCACCAGGGTCTCCGGGACGTACGGCCCGTAGCCACTATACCGAGTACTCTATCCCAGCCCACAATACTCACACGTAGTCAGCATTAATGTAATACCGAATGCTGTTTGGACAGTCGTTAGATGGGATTTAAAGGCAAAGGTAGAGCTTCTAAAATTGCCAGATCTAAAACTGGGTTAACATTCCGGTTATGGGCGAAAGTCAACCCACGAACCCAGCTTGCAACGTAGCTGCGACCCTTTGACCCTTAACCCTTTAAATCATTAAGGTTACATGTACCAACTGCTTTAGCTTACACAATTCTGAATTTATGCGTTGTTGTATGTTTCTTAGAATTAACGGGGAAAATTTCACTACGCACATTCGACACGGTCTGTGAACTGCCATCTCACATACCCGAAAGTTGTGTAGAACTGTAAAAAGACAGGCAATGTACGTGCAACTTAACAGTGACGCGCATCCGTGCAACCATTGTTGCAGTGGACAAACAATGAGTATTAGACAACTTTAGTGTGTGTATTTGTATTTCTAGTCTTATGTATCAAGCATGCAAACCACATGTGCCATATTTTCATCTGTGGACTGCGCCACTCCACAATATTTTACCACATTACTCATAAACGGTATGATTTTCGAAAAAAAAAATTACTGGAATCAAAAAGTGTGTTTTGATTTTCTTTACAACTTTTGTCTGAAACATTTCTCATTCTAGGAAGAAATGAGACAGATGTGATTAAAAATGTGTATTGGCCCTCATGTAAAGTACCCGTTATTCTTGTCAGATTTTAATGAAATCTGAATTATCTCGACAGATTTTCGAAAAATTTTCAAATATCAAATTTCATGAAAATCCGTCCAGTGGGGGTCAAGTTGTTCCATGCGGACGGACGAACAGACAGACAGGCACCACGAAGCTAATAGTTGCTTTTCGCAATTTTGCGAATGCGCCCAAAATTGTAAATTGTAGAGAATTAATGACTGGCAACAGAGAGAGTTGCAGGGCACTTAGATGAAATTCATAAACAACGCAATGCTATGTACTGGTAAGTTCTGAATCAACTAATAAAAGTAGATATTGCATGACCCTGGTAAATGAGCAAGAAGAACATGAACATGTGGACACCTAAGAATTTTAGATGTCTTGGTCTGAAGGCAAGAAAACAATACTTGCCTCACTATTTACACACATGATTCTGATTACTAGACACAAGAGAACTGGCAGGACATAACAGTTTAAATGCGTAAAACAATTGTACACCAATGTCCACAGATGTTTCAGGCGCTAGCAATGTAACTAACATATCCCAGTTTCATGAATTCGAAAGAAGCAGTACCTGTATAGGACATTAAACCAGCAGGTGTCATTCCATGCGTAACGCTTCGAAGACACACACAAAAACTTAGCCAACCGGTTCGGTCTTGCCATGTATATGCTTAGTGATGCCTCAGTCAGATGGCAGCACTCTCGCTCTTTACGGTACTCTGCTTAAATCTGCCTTTCTGTCTAACCGACAGAGTAGAGGAGACAGGTGTAAACACTGTTATTCAAGTTCAGCCAACACATGACCTACGATTCAACAAGAAAATTTACGATTTTGTAATGTGCTTTATTTATATATTTTTGGTTCTAACGTTGAGAGAAATTGTCATGTTTTCTAGGTTACTGCAGCTTGCAGTCGGGTAGCTTGGTATGAATGAATTCAAGGGACGTGAATCCATCTACAGCCGAGAGTAAGAATGCGTGAAACAACAAGAATATCTCCAATTTGCCTTAGGCCTTCGCACAATCACCACAACTGTTTCCAACTGGTTTAAAATTACAGAGAAATTTACCACAGACACTAGTTTCATTTTCGCATCTAATGCACCATAGCTTATGGGTTACAAAAAATGTTTATGACGTGATTAATATTAAGAGTGTCCTGAAGTTTGTCAATCCTTTACATGTCATCCTCAAAGCAGGGTTCGAGAAACGGATGTTAACACTGAACCGTCTTGTGCAGTTACAATCAACACGATATTTTAATAACAAGTACAACAAAATAGGCAGGCACATATGCTTGTAAGGGGTTTAGTTCTCTTTGACGTCCCTATCTTCTAGATCAATAATAACAATTTATTAGTAATTTCAATCAGCTCAACATGTTTCGGACGATAATTTCGCCCATCCTCAGGAGCACTAGACTGTGTTTACAGCTTGTGGTATAATGCAACGAAGAAGCTTCTTCGGTGCATTATACCATAAGCTGTAAACACAGTCTAGTGTTCCTGATGATGTACGAAATTATCGCCCGAAACATGTTGAGATGATTTAAATTACTAATAAATTGTTTTTGTTGCATCTAGTTGGTTGTTTATATTATTGTACCAGAGATGCACGGTCACACAAACATCAAGTCCCTATCTTCGTTTAGAATGACATCTCGAGACGGCATTAAAGCGGGAAGACTTCAACGCATGTGTAAGACACGAACACGATAAAAGGCATTTCTACACCTTGTCTGCGTCTCAGTGCGCAGTTAACAGCTTGTCGTCTTACGTCTGAAGACTTCAACGCACGCGTAAGACACTGAAAAGAACTTAGTTTCTGTAAATTTCCTAGGTCTAAGTCTAGAAAAACGGAATGGAATGGCACTAGAGCCTGGAGACTTTAATGCACGTTCAAGACACAAACACGTCATTAATTGGCATACCAGGCCCGCGGAAACGAAGACTAATGAAAGGAAATGTTGTATACACTAATAAATACTATTAAAATAAGTCATAGTTTGTAGATATCAAACATTCACAATGTTAAATATACATTTACATTAACATTAAAAGCTCTGAATTTTACCACAACATGCATTTCGTATAATTCTTAGAACAGACGGCGATAATTTCTTATGCATTATTATCTTCTTGTGTCTTCAATTGTAAAGGCCTGTTGAATGTCAAACAAGTAATGTTCTTGAAATTCCGGGAGAGCTCAGTCACTTCGGACTGGACGACCGAGAAAACGTGGTTCGATTCCGACCGGGGGGAGGGGGGATTTTCTCTTCTCCAAATTGTCCAGAACGAGTCTAGGGACCCATCCAGCCTCCTATACAAAAGTTACCTGGGATTTTTTTCCCAGGGGATAAAGCGGCCGAGACATGAATCTGGCCACTTCCAAGTTTCAAGGTTAAGAATGACTGTAGATCTTATCTTCTATTCCTTCCATATGCCTTCAAGTAATGCATAAGAACAACTTTCACCTTTTCACTTCACGTCGAGACTTCTTAAAGGCAGCAAATAAATCCTTACAGGAAGAGTTTCATCCAACACCAAAACAATAATAGACCACGCGTGTGCATTGTACATACAAAGTATATATTCAGACAGGTTCAGCCGATACAAACCCGTGTCGCCACGGTTTATATAGTAACTTTCGTTTATGGCGCATTTAATGAAGCTGTTAGGAATTCAGATATATGGCGCGTGACAGGGTGATTAGGAAATAATGAATTAGAATGGATGTGGAAGGAAATGTTAAGTACTTGGGAAGTAGTGTGCTTCATATAAACAATAATGGGCCGGGATAGCTCAGACGATATAGCGTCTCGCTACTGGCTGGACGGTCCGGGGATCGAAGCCCGGTGTGGGTAAGACTTTCCGCACCTGTCCAGACCAGTCCTGGGGCCCACCCAAACTCCTATACAATGGGTACCGGGTCTTTCCCGGGGGTAAAGCGGCCGGGGCGTGGCATTGACCACCCAAACCCATCTAGCGCCGAGGTTAAGGAAAGAGTAAATCTAGACCTCTACTGCCGCTTTGGGCCTTTGTGGCCTGTTCTTGGTTTACCTTTACTCTTACTTTATGATAAGACGCAAAGGTTTCAGTATACATGAGAACAATTTCACACTAATTTTTTAAACAAAAGTAAGTAACAATACTGAACTTATACAAGACAGAAGCGGTAACAATGGTCCGAGACGAGTTTCAGATTTGGAATTGTGAAGAAAATTTTGAGGCCAGTTGTAGGGTACAAATTACATGACCATAAAATAAACGAAGAAGCAATAAAAATAAATTCGAGCAATTTAAATGGTTGTTGTAATTTATACTTGCAAGAGAACGTAACATTCATTTAGAATGAACGATAAGCCCATTTGTAGGTTAATGTATGAAGAATTCCAAAGCAAATGCAGAGTAGACACCAAGTAAAAGACGGATAGACCGACAACCATGAAGACGGAATAAGCCAGAAAATGGCTTATACTCTGCTGTCGCTGCTACCAATGACGATCAAGGCATTTGTTTGGAGAATCTGAGGAAATCCATACAAGTCGTTACTGCCGATCTCCGGTGACTAGCACGAATATCTGAAACGAGCTGCGGGAGGGCCAATCTCAAAGGCATCATGAAGTTTTCAGGTTCCAGGTCGTAATTATTTCAGAATTTATTGTATGGGGGATATGAAGTTTCGACAGCTGGCCCTGCTTCCTTCATCGGACAAAATATAAAACTTGTTAAACCTATTCCCGATGGAGCTAAAGGAGGTACATCTACACATTAATTGCATCCAATGGACTCAACAGTCGCATTACAAGACAAAAATAGTTGACATTGTAAGGATTTGTAAGGAAGCGGTCACGGCCTGCGTGAAGATAGTCTACTGCATGCGAGTAAGGATACTGAGGAGAAACACGAAACAGAATAATCAGTAACACTGCCGTGAATCACGAAGGGAAAGATGAAGTTCGCCATGTGATTAAGAACCAAGCCATGAAGACGTATAAGAAAGTAGAGATACTGCTACATGCATTATTTAACTTGGCATTATGCGAAACAATTGGAAAGCCCTTTTCTATCCAATGCTCTTCGATTTCTGAAAGAGCAGTGCTTTTTGGAAGATTACCAGGCATCACCCGTTTCTTCTTGTAACAGCAACATGCAGGTGAAGATGAGTACAGAGACAGGTGGAATGATTCATATATGGAAAAACCGAAGTACTACGAGGAAAACCTATACCAGTGCTATTTTTCCACCACAAATCTCACACAGATTGGGATGGGATTGAACCCAGACCTCCGCTATGACAGGCCGGCAACTAACGGCCTGAGTCCTGGCAAGGCTTTAATTCATAGACGTAAATAAACCGTAATTATAAATAACCAGCTTGTACCGCGCAGTAAACACCCGTCTCGGTTATAAAAACCAGTCAGTTAATGCTGTATAGGGAAATATTCGCTGTTTGTTCTGAGATCACACAAAACACATAAATACACTGTGTGGGCAGAACGTAGAATTGTTGAATGTTAAACTGGCGGTACATATAGTGACGACTGAAGTTCGAAGGGTTAATATACCTTACACGTAAATTCAGTCCGTACCGCGCAGTAAACACACCCCGTCTCTGTTATAAAAGCCAATCAATTAATGATGTATAGAGAAATAATCGGTGTTTGTTCTCAGATCCACACAAAACACATAAATACATTGTGTGGTCAGAACGTGGATTTTTTTTGTGTTAAACCTGTCAAAGTAACCACTTGTCCTTAAAGTGTTAACCCAGGAACGGTCTAGCGATCACTATACAGGTATAGGTAGTTGTATCGCGGTTATTAACCGTGCATGTAGCCACTTGATATGCGCAACACAACATATGGCCAGAAACACTGCGCAGATGTTACGTAGGTATCTGGTCACTGACCGAAAATAACTGCAGAAGCTGAAATTGGTGACGAAGGATATTTGCCAGGGATACATGCCAGGCCACGTGATCACACTAACTGCATAGCCTGTGGTCCCCTTGAAAACCGAGAGTCACTGAGCCAGTACGACGTTATACGCGGAATCCAAGGTTCATTACCGTGCTCACAGGCGTCCGCCATGTTTAATATCTGGAGCCAGATAGATTCAGTCTACACCCTCTTATGGTATTTCAGCTCCAATATCATCTACGCTGCCATTTTCCAAGTGGCCCTTTGCTCACAGTATTTCCGAACAGTGGATATCCTGTTGTGATTCATGTTTAGACAAAGAGATGCACCGTTCATCACAACTATATTTTCAGGCAATATCTGTTATTACTTCGGAAAGTGGATCAAATACCTGGAAAGTTTTGAAATGTTATGTTGGAAAAGGATGGAGGAGATCAGTTGAACCGATCATGAGAGAAATGAAGAAGAGTTACAAAGAGTCAAGGAGGGAGGAATATCCAACAAACAAAAGAAGAAGGAAGGCTAACTGGATTGGTCACATCTTCGTATGAGCTGCCTTGTAAAACACGTTATTGAAGGAAAGATAGAGGGAAGTTGATTGGAAGGCGAGGAATAAGATGTAAGCAGCTACTTGATCTTAATGAAAGGTGGAGTACTGGATATTGAAAGAGAAAGCCATAGGGTGCACTGTGTGGAAAACTCGATTTGGAAGAATCTGTGGTGAACCTGTCATAAGACAAACCACAGGATTAATTAATACATTAATGGAATTGAATATTGTATTATTCAAAACGTGCTACACGTTTTGAACTTGTTTTATCTTATTTTTTATCTGTGTCTGGTGATGGCTAAATGAAAAAAGTTGAAACATGTAGCGCATTCTGGATAATGCAACATATTATCTAAAATACAGGTGTGAGTTAAGATCTATCTGTTTTTCTGTCAAATATGTAAGCACTTCGATTCACCATACGCGGTGCATGACCGGTGGAACTCATTCCCTTGTTCGATAACCTTAATAATGTTGGTGAAGATTACAAATTATGACGTTCCTCATCATGCAATTTTGTCAAATCTTCTGCTACTACCTCTTTTTAGGATCAAATAGTCGCCGCAGCTTAGGCACACTACTTACATTCTAGGTCAGAGGCAAGGGGGAACACCACACAAAACAATCAGGAGGAGAAATGCAGGCTTTGAACTACTGGCACATTATCGCAAGTAGATAAGTGATGATTGTTTCTAGTCATTAAGGTTGAATTGAATGCGTACTGCAAGAAACCTGGTGTTAGCAGGCGCAAAGTCATATGTAAAATAGTGTCACATTACGTATATTTGGCTCAAGTAATAAACATATCGGCACCCGGTAGCGCAGTTGATTGAGGCACTGTGCTACAAGCCGGAAGGTCGCGGGTACGATTCCCGCTGGTTTCATTGGAAATTTTCACTGACATAATCCTTCCGGCCGCACTATGGCCCTGGGGTTGACTCACCCTCTAACAGAAATGAGAACCAGAAATATTTCCTGGGGGTAAAGGCGGCCGGTGCGTAAGGCTGACAACCTTACTACCTTCATGTTCCGATTGTCTTAAAATCTTGGAGCCTCAACCTCCTGGAAACCTCAGGGCCTGTCCAGGCCTGTAATGAAATTGTTTTAATCTAATAAACCTATAAATCAACGCGCCTCAACATTGTCAGTGTGGAACTAACGCAAATCGTACTTCTGGATTCATATTATAAATCAGATGTTAATGTATCAGTATTATATCGCCTATTTTCTGTTGTCCAACGCATACTTTACGTGGGACGTTTCGGAATTAAACACAGAGCGAAACAGGTCTTGATCAGATAGGTGATGCGCTTGCTCAAGAGTTACAGCAGACAAAATTTGTGGGTACTACAGCAATCCAGATACCTGTGCGGGTAAGTTCCTCTGATCCACAGGCAGAGCTGGAAATAATAGTCCAGAAAATGCGTGCGAGCCACACACCTGGCCTGGAGTGGGCGCTCCTGCTATGTATTCTAAGAACATCAGCCTTATTATAAAATGACAAATCAGCTTTCCACGGCTAATAAAATATTTACAGTACGCATATGGGAAAACAGCGTGTTCTTTCAGGACTTTTTATTAGTAACGGAAGAGAAGAGAGAAAGAGAGAGAGAGAGAGAGAGAGTGTGTGTGTGTGTGTGTGTGTGTAAGGAAGTTTACAGTGACAACTGTGAACACGCCAAAACTCAGAATGTGACTAGGATAAGGTCTAGACAAAAGCGGTTTGACTCGCGACAAAGGTCAAAATTTTTATCTTAGCGTCCAGAACGGCTCTGAGTGCCACCCTTCCTCCTACAATAATTGGGTAGTAGGGGCTACTTCTTCGGCCAGAACGTCAGACTGACCCTTCAGCTTCACCCAGGTTCGTCCATATCTAGAATCAAAACCCCAGTCAGTTTTCCAATAATTTCAAAATTGCCAGTTTTGGGGGCACTTAATATTATAATTCTTCTTTTCCAGTTCCCTAATTATGCTGTATCACCAGCTTTAATACTCAGATATTCTAACTTTGTATTTCTGTAATATTTGTGAATTTCAGAAAAAAGAAAAAAAATTATTTCTCGATACAGCACTGATTCGCGTTTATGCACAAGTCGGTGTATGCCTTCAGATACGGTACATTTTCATCTGCTTCGTTAAAGAGTTAATATTACAGGGTGAATTGACTGATAGATGACTCGTTACGACTTCCTTGCGCGAAGGCAACGCAAATATGGGTACTAAGATTTACGATACCGCGGGACGTGACGCCGTGTGCTTTGGCAGACAGGTACCGACATCACAGAGGAAGGTGATGCAACCATTCACAACTCTTCTATTCTAAACGCAGAGGCTGCTTATTCGTCCCAAACACCGTGTGTGTGTGTGTGTGTGTGTGTGTGTGTGTGTGGGTGTGTGTGTGCATGTGTGTGTGCATGTGTGTGTGCATGTGTGTGTGGGTGTGTGTTTGTGTGGGTGTGGGTGTGTGTATGTGTGTGTGTGTGTATGTGTGTGGGTGTGTGTGTGTGTGTATAATTTCCCTAAATACACGGCGTCAAACCTCGTTTAAGACCACACCTCATCACTAAATCTTTAGGTTATACTATACAACCGTTAAATTCCAGGCGTAGATAGAAATTTTCACAAAGCCTTTAGCAGTGCATGGCATAATATATGTAAATATATAATTACTATTACTGTGTCTTTTACGAGGTTCCACGAACGTGTCCTTACGTCACACCCAACGTTGATATTCGTCTTCTTTATCGCTCTCTCTCTCTCTCTCTCTCTTTCACACACAAAATCTGATGCACACAAGCAAGCGGTGGCGAAACCGATAAACCGGACTTGCAAGTCGATGCTGTTGGAACAGGTTTGGTTTCTTCCCGTTACATCATGGTGAAGGCAACCGACACTTGCAGCGCAGTGACAGGTGGTATGAAGCTGAAAGTATAGACCTTATAAAGCTGGATAGACGCTGCAATTAATTTTTGCAATACGATCTTCCGTAATGTGATGCCGTGTTACTTCCTTGGAACACAGAGACAAGCCAAAACTGAAGGTTCGAATTTTCCACAATACAAAGCATTGTGACTGGTAAAGAAAGACGTTTCGGAGGAGACTGTCGCCTGTATCTTCCACATCGTCACATTCCAAAACACACTACTTTTTTACGGTGTAAAAAGGCGATTCATAGCTTCAGATTAGCCATGGTTACTTCGCTATTAGAGACCATTTACAAAAAAAATTTGCATTTTGAGTAACAAGACACTGGTACTTCAGACTGTCCGACATGTTACAAATACAACATGCACGGGGAAGACTGAACACATAAATCGGGTTCCTTAAAAAAGTACCGGGGGCATGTGGTGGCGCAGTTGGTTGAGGCACTGCGCTACAAGCCCGAAGATCGCGGGTTCGATTGCCGATGGCGTCATTAGAATTTTTCATTGACATAATCCTTCTGGTCGCACTATGGTTCTGGGGTCGACTCAGCCTCTAACAAATGAGTACCAGGAATATTTCCTGGAGGGTAAAGGCGGCCGGTGCTTAGGGCTGAAAAATTTACCACCTTCATGTGCCGATTGTCTTGAAAATGTGGGAGCCTCAACCTCCTGGAATCCTCAGGGCCTGTCCAAGTCTGTAATGGGATTGCTTTACCAGATTTCTTAAAATTTTCGTGTGTGGAGTGGCTACATCTGCCTTCGTCTTCAGGGTGTAACAGTGTTCAAGTGAGAAGCAAGAGAACAAGGCCCTCCAAATCAACTGTAATTGTTTATCAATCGACAAAAGTTATATACAAGAAGGCTTTAATCACCAGCAGCGCCACACAATCCAAGACCTACTGTCGAATTTCTGTACAAGCAAATACCCCTAAACAGGGAGAGTATAATGGCAGCAGTTGCACAATCCCTATCAACCAGGACAGGTGACACTGCTCTGACCTACACTAGGAAACTATAACAGTTTTTTAAAAATAATCTATTATTCAATTACGTGCATGTTAGCAGACTATAATCATAAAAAAACTGGTTTAAAAGATTACAATAAGCGTAAAAGTTTTTAGATTGTTCTACCGTGAATAACCAGTCCTAACTGTATACTACATAGGCTGGGACAGGTCCACATGTCTGACCACACTGTGCATCAGTAAGATTCAAATACAGAAATGGGTCTATGCGCAAAAGGTTTTAATCAAGAAGTGTCTGCTGAAAAATCCTTCAGAAACACAGGTAGCTGCATATAAAATGCAGCCTGCTACACCGCAGAAGACCCTAGTGACTTTGGTGTGTGTGTAAAGTGCGGTATGTCCGTCTTATCCCCGGACGATGGTAACAGCAAGTCTGAAACGTTGGCAAGTACCCACCAGTCCACACAGTGCATCGTTCGTATTGTATAGCAAGAGTAGGCAACGTGCGGCCCTCGAGGAAAATATTTGTTGCCCTCGGTCACATGAATAGTTTCAATAATACTGTTTAACAAACATAATATAACAGATATACAGAACATAATATGGCGACTTTAGTGTCACAGAAAATGTTTACAAATTATAATTGATCAGTTTTAAGACAGCACAAAGTAAACCAATATTTATTCGTGTTTTACCGACTTTATCAAGGCGTACTACCTTATTATTCAACTGCACTTTTAGCGTAACTGCTTGTTTGTAAATAACGGCATTCAATTGTATTCAGCGCCCCTCCCCCCTTCATTTACGATGTATGTATACACAAGTGTGACCCTCAGCCCAGTCCTTAACGAATTATATGGCGTAAAGAGAGGGTTTAATTCGGTCGGCCTTACTTTATGGTAAGGCTGTAGCACGCAAAGGTCACATCTACCTCACCGACTGAGGCTTCAAAACCTTGGCACCTGTCTACGGAACTACACGGCGTCACATCCCAGTTGATCACATTTCCAACATGAATCGCCACGATAACCTCTCACATCAATACGAAATGTAATTACGCATTTTCATAGTACAAATAAGCCTGGTAACGCTTATGCTACTTTCTTTGGTTAATTTTAATTTTAGAGCCGGGCTGTCTGAATATTGGCTCACCCGAGTCGTACTGCAGGCAGGAACAGAGAATTTCCTTGCAACTAACACTACGTGTTCTTCGTATCGTGGGAGTAAAGAGGTCAGGGTGCACAGCTGACTTTTCCTCCACATCTAGCGTTGGATGTAATGGCACTCCGAGACGTACCTCAACTTCCCCGTACGTCTTCATTGGCAGGGGTGTTCAATTAGTGAGACGGATTTATCAGTTCTTTCACCTCAAACTGCCAGCAAAGATAGATGAACCCGCCAAGCAATAAAGTCAGCAAAGTTGCATTCCGATCACGGCGGTATGTCTTCAGTGCCTCCACTACCGCAGTCTACTCTTTTCCTCCTTCCTCATTTGGTGCCTTATTGGACTTCAAATTTTAATTCTTGCTACGGACTTAACGTGATTACACTCCCGCTAGAGACAAATGATTTATATGACCTCTGAAGCATCCAAAGAGGTTGTGGGGCCCGCAGTGCGTGCTATGTCCGTGTGAACCTGAAGGATGTTGCTTTCTGCGAAGTGACGCCGTGTATTTTGTAAACGAAGTACTAAAGATTTGGCGGAACGTTGTTCCCCCATTGTCAGCGTGAAGCAGGATGGAGTCAGCACCTGAGATAGATTGGTACCTATGTACCAAAATACACGATGTCGCATCCTAGTAAGTTCATCGTCATTAACCAGCACGCCATCAGTAATTAGGCCATGCGATATGCTTTGGTTTTAAGTCATCAGTTCCGTGGTACTCCTAAATGTCTCTTTCCCCCAGGCCTCCACGATATAACCAGTTTTTATATTCTGCTCTCCATTCTTCCTACACGTTATTTCCGATTTGGCTGTTTAACGTAAGTTCAACAATTACCGAATTATTACTTTCTCTATAGTTATCGTGTATAAAACCAGAGCAGTTTTCACCAATTTAATGTCAGATGCCGATAATGTTTCTTTATGCGATATTCTAATCGTCCGAGCCGCTTTTTGACGTACCAATACAAGGTGCTTAAAAGGATCAGTCTAAGTAATTCATTTTACGGGCAGAGTTATTGAGAAGCTAACAGTTCCTCAGCTAGTGGAGAAATTCGCAGCGTGTTATGGTACACGAAGGTTCATTACAAAGCCAGCTTATCTTGTTAGCACGACCTACAGCAGTGTGTATCTAATACACACCCATAAATGTTAAAGAATGCTGCTTGTTTAAGAGAATGAAGACTTCCTTCAGCACCTGCTTTATTTCGCCCACTCCCTCTTAAACATTATGATATTTTCACATCTCAGGTACTTACAGCTTATTCCATGTCGTTACCTAATGGCCTGGAATAGCCATCATTAACCTGAAGGTTACGGTATTAATTTCTACACGGCAAAGGAAATGTGATGATATAGAAAAAGGAGGCAGCATGCATTTCCTAAACGCCCGCAACTATTCCCCAACCTACACGACGTAATAATTCTGAATACTTGATTCTTCATGAAAACGGCTGTCAGAACAACAAAAGTAGGAACACCCAAGCTATTGGTGCCGTGTGTTTGCGTGTGACAAAGTGAACAGTCAGCGATCATGTACGTACATCACAATGTAGCAGAAACTGCCCTCGTATTAATTATGCATAACATAAGGGCATATGAGGGAGTGGAGGAGTGAGTGAGCAGCTGTCCACCCCGGCCGGTTTACTTCTGAAGAAGTAGCCCTAATGGACATGGTAAAGGTAAAAGCTAAAGGTAAAGCAATCCCATTACAGGCCTGGACAGGCCCTGATTTTTCCAGGAGGTTGAGGCTCCAAGATTTCAAAACAATCGTAACATGAAGGTGGTAAGGTTGTCAGCCATTTACCCTCCGGTAAATATTACTGGTACTCAATTCTATTAGACGCTGAGTCAACCCCGGGCCATATTGCGGCCGGAAGGATGGAAAATTCCAATGACGCCATCGGGAATCGAACCCACGACCTTCCGACTTGTAGCACAGTGCCTCAACCAAATGCGCCACCTCGTACTCCCTCCCGGAAATGACCCTGAGCAAACGTTATTGCTGTGTCTGAATAAAAGGTAAAAAGGTAAAATTATCACTGTTCATGGCGCGAAAGTCAAACAGGGGGATTAGAGGTACAGTTTCACTAATTGCTAACCTCGGCACTGGATGGAAGTTAATGGTCACGTCCCGGCTGCTTTACCCCCGGGAGAAAGCGCCGGTATCGAATGAATATGAGGCTGGGTAAACCCCAGAGCCTATCTAGACGGGATTCGAACCCCGGATCGTTCATTCCGTAGTGTAGTTGCTATACTGATACTCTGACCCGCCTCCTGCTGTATGGGAATTTTGAGCCTAATCCCTCGGCGGCCCAGTTCTTAGCCTACATTTCTACACCGACTCCTGGTCACTGAAGGAAATATGAGTTGAGAACTGATCTATGTTTGTTTAGCAGGGGAAGGTGTATTTTCGTAATCTGGCACTGTGAAGGAAGATGGGCACGCAGACAGCCCTCCCTGGTAATGCATCCATTGTTCGCGAATGATTTACAGTTATGTTGGCCAACTAAGTCCCTTGAAAAATTGAAAAGCCTTCTACTGTGGAATTTTAGTCCAGTAGTATACATGGTTTGGCACCAATGCAATGACAGGAACCTGCTGATGTTTCAACCCTTTGTCACAAATATAAGAGGTTTGTAGAAAGGGGGTTTCCTTTACAATACAATACAGCAGGTTTGTCTAATTTCAACCCACAGGCCAGCCAGATAATTCGCCAACTACTCGCCTGAGGGTCGTACTTGTGTGTGCATATATCAAAAGGGGCAGGTGGGGGACTGAATTCAATATAGTTACTTACTTACTCCATGGAGCAGAGTCCTTGAAAAACTAACAGGTTTTCAGCTAGTCAAGAAATGCCCCGCATTTTATTGAACCCGAAGGTTCATTACCACATTCACAAGTGCCTGCCATCTGTCCCTATTCTGAGCCAGCTCGATCCAGGCCACATCTCAACCCACTTCCTGAAGATCAATCTTAATATTATCCTCCCATCTTCGCCTGGATCTTTCCTACAGTTTTCCCCACAAAAACCCCGTAAACACCTCTCCTCTTCCCCATACGTGCTACATGCCCCGCCCATCTCATTCTCGATTTTATCACCCGAACAATATTGGGCGAGGAGTACAGATCATTAAGCTCCTCATTATGTAGTTTTCTCCACTCCCCTATCACCTCGTACCTCTTAGGCCCAAATACTCTCCTCAACACCTTACTCTCAAACACCCTCAGCCTACGTTTTTCCCTCAACGTGAGCGACCAACTTTCACACCCACACAAAACAACAGGTAAAATTATAGTTCTGTATTTTGTACATGCAATTCAATATAAGGCCGTTGTTTACAAACAATAAGTTACGTCTCAAGGAAAGTTGAATGACAAAGTGGTGTGCCTTACTCAACTAGATAAAACACAAAGAAATATTGTTGTACTGTCTGCTGACTTAAAAGTGACGCGTTATAGCATTTTCTATGCTAATCAAGTTGTCATGTTATGTTCTGTAGACCCATTGCCTGTCAAACTGTATTTCTGCAACTACTCTGGGGAACGATGGCCGCGTGTTGGTCAGCCCTGTCCTACAGCCTTCACCCCTTTTTTTCCATAATAAACGCCGGAGAGGCAGAAATGTCGATTTATTGAACTTGTGTTGTGCTAAGTAATAAACCGCTGTCAGTGCTACTTGCTGAAAGACTAAGCCATCGTACTATGTGCAGAGGGGGAATACAAAATGCTTGAGAGCGATAGGAAACTGCAACTCTTATCGACGAGGGTAAGAATGAATGTATGGGACACATCTTCATCACATAACTCCCTATTCCACAGATTAGAATGTTTCTTGCGAAGCTGGCAGTACACACTTGAGGTTCTCACAGAGGCGCTGCTGAAGATTCAAGTCTTCTGGGTTGTTACACTACGCAGACCGGCCACTAGCTGCTGAAGTTGCGGAAAATCATAGTGTTTATCTTTAACGTCAAGCGGTTGAAGAAACCGACAGTTGCCCAGACAGCCAACTCTCCGTCGTTTACGGTTAATTACTGCATTCAAAAGGAAGCGCCAGTGACTCTATTTTCAGCCAGCTGAATGTACTCCACATCTTAATATTATGGAGCTCACACCAAGTCTTGCGCAGAAGGTCTGGAGGAAAATGCCACATGAGATATCTATGCTTATATAGAAAGATGATATTAGAACTGACCGTAAATGTAATGTTCCATCTGTTATTCTATGTAGTAGTTTTATTCCGTTTTGTCTACATCCGTCTATTTTTTCTGAACTTGCTGTGTTTCTCAGCACGGAATGATCTAGTGCAGCCTTAGGTACTGTACAGTGTCCACCTTTAGCTTTAACTGTCCGGGAAGCGCTGACATACAACAGTCGTCTCCTTCCTTGTTAAAGCTGTTCATGTATTCTTCAGCACCGCCACATGGAGACGTATGGTTCAGTGGAGATGAAGCTCCATTCTTTAGCGTTCGACGATAGATGACAGCTGAGTGGCCAGCTTCGCGTCCTGGTCATTTTTTCTCAACAAAGTACTCTCAGTACCCACTGGATCTAAGGCTGGGTGACTCCCAGCTCCTGTCTAGAAAGTCGTCGTCGTAGTTGTCATCATCGTCGTCGTCATCGCCGTCATAATCATAATCATCATTATCATCATCATCATCATTATCATCATCATCACGTAGTCTGATGACAGGTTCATAGCCTCTTCAAAAACAAGCCCTCCACAGAGCGCGATCTAGTGTTTTTTCTTTCAATTTCCAGCATCCTCTCAATTCCTTAATATCAACCAGTAGCTGCTTACGTATTCTTCCTCGCCTTCCCGTCCCTTCTATCTTTCCTTCAATAACGTGTCTCAGAAGGCAGTTCTTACGCAAGATGTGATCAATCCAGTCAGTCCTCCTTCGTTTTACTGTACGTACTACGTTCTTTTCCTCCTTAACTCGTAATACTTCCATTTTCCACACCACCCGTCCATCTGATTCGTTCTTCAGTCTAATCACTATTATTACTGAGCTATCTCCGTTCATGCTTGCTGAATTTGCAGCTGATAAAGACAATCGTTTTCACCTTCACGCAATTATCAGCGAAACGCTGTCTTATATACGATTATCGTATTTTCTACAGTGTCGGTCTCTGTCACGGTTCACCGTCACGTAACCTTCGGCCTATTTTTCTCACCATTCCTGGTTCTTAAAGTACAATCAATTCACATTACCCATTGCCCTCCACACACAAACTGCATATCCATTGTTCCGTTCCCTTATACACAGACCACCTAACAGCGGTTAAGATAGGACGGCCCATTGTAAACCGACGTAATAAGACATTATGTCTCCGGTGTTGAGAATATGAACCAACAAATGAACTGAACAGCCGGTACGAAGTTACCAAGGCCCACTTTTGAAATGTTAGGCCTAACGACCCCTCGGGTCTTTAAGGTCACTGCATCATTTCTCGGACCGCCTAGGGGGGAAGGCTACTCTTTCTTGGGGAGAGTAAACCAGAAATTCAAGCCTCCTAGTTTTCCAGATCAAAGGTTCACCTACATGAAGTAAAAATATTGTGGACAGACTATAGTATATTCTACATATGTTTACAGCTGATGGCAAGAATTGCCCAATGTCCCAAGATTATTAAATTACAGCAGGAAACTTGCTGCAAATATAAACTTTCAAGCATACTTCTTCTTCCTCTTCTTCTTCTTCCTTGTCACAGGTACAGCAGGGCTTAACCTCTCGACTCCTCCCGATCTCACTACCATCTTAACGTCGTCTACCTAGTTCCTCCTACGTAACAAATCTATCAGCAATTTCTTCTGAAGCCTGTGATTGTGTGTAATGTTTATGTGAAGTATTGACCGGTGAAATGTACAACCCCCAACATGGAGGACCATCAATTTGTGTCAGGATTTACTCACTAACGATCAATAAGAAGGCCGCCTAACACAGCCTATTTTATTGTACAACGTCTTATTAGCAATAAGCTACATGTTTCGGCCAAAAAGACCAATGCATTCTATTACAATGATATACAGTTGTGTTTGACGATGTTCCTACTGATCAGTATTAATCAATAAAACACAACGGCACGGCTTTTATCAAAATTCATTCCGTCGATGTAACGTTACGGCTCGAGACAGGGATAAGTGACGGGCTGTTGTGAGCGCGTTAATGAACCGTCGACTTATATGAAAAGAGCGGAATGCCTTTAGTAACTAAGAAATTGGTATCCATGTACAGGGACAAAACCTCTGCGGAATTTGTAGGAAACGGACGTTACTTCTACGTACTGTCATCATTGTAGCTGTATATCATCGTGTCATGTTTCTTCTGTGGCGCAAGCGAAGTTAAATGGAGGCGGATAAAATGCCGTTCATCGGAAGGCAAATTTATTATTTCACATGTGCGTACTAAGAGCAAGCCTGCGTAACAGGACAGAACTGTACAAATAAAACGAAAATACAATGAAAATGTCATCGCCGCTTACAAGGACGACTGCACTGCACGCCGTGGTAAGCCAACATTGTACAAAACAGAAGTCATGCATCTAGTTAGCATTTTAAGTAGACTCAGGTTGAAATGTGGTGGCACACGGTGACGCAAGGGAGGGGAAGTGAAGGGAAAAGTGGCGAATGGAGTGGGTAGCCAGTACCCTTCACACTACCTCGGAACATGTTGTATCCAGCATTACTACCGCTGATGCGCACAACTCGGCTGCCAGTAGTCGACTGAACTGACGTCCCCGCCGATTTAAATGGACTCGTCCGTTTCGCCGAAAGACGAAACCTGGTTTCTGCGCGTGTGTCATCACATTTCAACTGGCCTCTACGTAATTTTAACGGAGTCAGATCGTCCCTT
>Ga0123353_10003570_pt1 | contig 19691 bp, 31 predicted proteins | sample TergutLab28metaG_3_FD_92763 | JGI IMG/M metagenome (GOLD analysis project Ga0123353, IMG submission 92763) | Labiotermes labralis P3 segment gut microbial communities from Petit-Saut dam, French Guiana - Lab288 P3 | ecosystem: Host-associated > Arthropoda: Insects > Digestive system > Gut ... | reverse complement strand
GCGGATAAACCGTTTATCATGCCGATCGAAGACGTGTTCACCATTTCCGGCCGCGGTACTGTAGTAACCGGTAAAGTGGAACGCGGTCAGCTCAAGCTGAACGAAGAAGTTGAAATTGTCGGCATCAGGCCCACCAAGAAGACCGTTGTTACCGGTATTGAAATGTTCAATAAGCTTCTTGATGAAGCCCTGTCAGGCGATAACGTTGGTACCCTCCTCAGGGGTGTTGATAAGAAGGAAGTTGAGCGTGGTCAGGTACTTGCCAAACCCGGTTCAATTAAACCCTTCAATAAATTCAAGGGCCAGATTTACTGTCTCTCGAAGGAAGAAGGCGGAAGGCACAGCCCGTTCTTCTCCGGTTACCGGCCGCAGTTCTACTTCCGTACCACTGATATTACCGGAACCGTACAGCTCCCGGCGGGCAAGGAAATGGTTATGCCCGGGGACAATTCCGAGATTATCGGCGAACTTATCCATCCCATCGCTATGGAAAAGGGACTTAGGTTCGCCATCCGGGAGGGCGGCAAAACCGTTGCTTCCGGCCAGGTTACAGACATTATAGAGTAAGCGTAGGCGCTTAATTCCTTAAATGCGGAATTAGGCGCTTGTTGTTTTATGCTAAGCGCCTTAAGAGGTGCTTAGCTTGGAGGAATAATGGCTAAGGAACGAATTCGCGTACGTTTACGCGGTTTCGATGTGGAATTACTGGATCAGAGCTCGAAGTCAATCGTTCAGACCGTGCAGAAAGCGGGGGCCAAAGTAACCGGACCCATTCCCCTTCCTACCCGGATTAACAAGATAACGGTTCTCCGTTCTCCACACGTCAACAAAAAGTCCCGGGAGCAGTTTGAGATGCGGACCCACAAGCGGTTAATCGACATCATAAACCCTTCTCCGGAAGTGATGGATTCGCTCATGAAGCTGGAACTCCCTGCGGGAGTTGATGTGGAAATTAAGCAGTAGGGGTTATGTAATGTTGGGTCTCATGGCCAAAAAAGTAGGGATGACTCAGGTTTTTGATGAAACCGGAAGTCTCGTTCCTGTAACGGTTGTTCGAATCGATCCTAATGTTGTCGTTTCGCAGAAGACCACGGAAAAGGACGGCTATAAAGCCGTGCTTCTCGGTGTGGATGAATTAAAGCAGACAAGGGCTTCAAAACCCTATGCGGGACAATTCCCGGAAAGTATCACTCCAAAGAAAACCATTCAGGAATTTCGGGATTTTGAAAAAGAGGTTGCCCCCGGGGACAAGCTCGGAGCGGAGCTTTTTGAAGGTGTCCACTATGTGGATGTATGCGGCATTTCCAAGGGAAAAGGTTTCCAGGGTGTAATGAAGCGTTGGGGCTTCCACGGCGGCCGCGCTGCCCATGGTTCCAAGTTCCACCGTGAGCCCGGTTCCACCGGACAGTCCACTTATCCGCACAAGACCTTCAAGAACGTAAAGCTGCCGGGCCGGATGGGCAGGGAGCGCGTAACGGTTCAGAATCTTCGGGTTGTTAAAGTCGATACTGAAAAACAACTGGTACTTATCCGGGGCGCGGTTCCCGGAATAAATAAAGGACTTGTAATAGTCAGAGCCGCGGTAAAAAAATAAGCGGCGTTAGGCGTTAAAGGATTGCAATAATGAATCGGACAGTGTATTCCATAGATGGCAGGGAATTGAGGAGCATTGAGCTTGCGGACGAGGTTTTTGGCCTTCCCGTAAACGAAGATGTGATCTGGTATGCCATCAATAATGAACTTGCCAACAAAAGACAGGGAAATGCCAGTACCAAGGATCGCGGCGAGGTTAACGGTTCCAATACCAAACCTTACAAGCAGAAAGGCACCGGCCGGGCCCGCCGGGGTGATAAAAAGACCCCGCTTGCTGTCGGCGGCGGCGTAATTTTTGGTCCCAAACCCAGAGATTACTCCTATTCCATGCCCAGAAAAGCAAAACAGCTTGCAATGAAGAGCATTCTAAGCCTTAAAGTTCAGAGCGACACACTTAAAATCGTTGAAGATTTCTCTGTTGATTCCGGGAAAACAAAAGACCTCGTCGGGATTCTCAAGAATTTTGACGGAAAACCGGGCCAAAGGATGGTGATGGTTTTAAGAGGCGAAGAGGTCAACGATAAAAAGGGAATTGATGATCGCGGCGACGTATTGCCTGGGATAAGAAAAATCAAACAGGCGGGGAAGGGGATTGCCTGGCTGAGTTTCCTTTCTCATTGCAGGCTCAGGGCGCACGATCTTTTTTATGGCCGGAACATCATTGTAACTGAAAGCGCTGCGAAAAAACTCAACGAGTTTTATAAAGCGGCAAGTTCCCAGGGGGCTACAAAGTGACTAACGAGCAGATCCTGATAGAACCGGTTCTTTCAGAAAAAGCAAACCTTCTGCGCGAAGAAGGAAAATATGTTTTCAAAGTTGATCCGAGAGCTACCAAAACTCAGATAAAGGAAGCGGTCCGCTCCCTTTACAAGGTTAACCCTGTTTCTTGCACCGTTATGGTAATGGGCGGAAAACCGAAGCGCTTGCGCTCAAGGCCGGGCTATACCTCATCCTGGAAGAAAGCCATAGTCAGACTTTCCAAGGATGAAAAGTTAAGTATCTTTGAGGGAGTGTAAGGGCTAGTAATATGGGAATCAGAACATATAAACCTGTGACACCAGGGATGCGCGCCTGGCAGAGTCTGGATTATTCCGAACTTACAAAGGGTGTCAAACCGGAAAAAACCCTTACCGAGGGCCGCAAACAGCGGGCCGGCCGGGACAGCAACGGCAGGATAAGCACAAGACATAAGGGCGGCGGCCATAAGCAGCTTTACCGCATCATCGACTTCAAGCGGGATAAAATCGGCATTCCCGGCAAAGTCGCTTCTATTCAATATGATCCTAACAGAAGCGCGAATATCGCTCTTATTCATTACAAGGACGGCGAAAAGCGCTATATCATCGCTCCCAAAGGCCTAAAGGAAAAGACCGAAATAATCAGCGGGCCGGACGCTCCCATTGAAGCCGGGAATGCCCTTCCCCTTGAGAACATCCCCCTTGGTTTTACGGTTCACAACGTGGAGCTTAACCTGGGTCAGGGAGGCCAAATGGTGCGTTCCGCAGGCTCAGGCGCGCTGGTGGCCGCAAAAGAAGGCGATTACGTTACCTTAAAGCTTCCCTCCGGGGAAATGCGCATGGTCTTCAAGAAGTGTTACGCGACAATCGGTACTGTCGGTAACGAAGATGTTATGAATGTAGTGATTGGCAAAGCCGGCCGCAAGCGCTGGATGGGTGTTCGCCCGACAGTCAGGGGCATGTCCATGAACCCGGTGGATCATCCCCACGGAGGCGGCGAAGGCAAGAGCAAGGGTTGTCATCCGGTTACCCCATGGGGGCAGCCGTGTAAAGGATATAAAACCAGGAAAAAGCACAAACCTTCTGCCCGGTTTATAGTAAGCAGGCGAAAGAAATAGGAGTCAAGGGTGTCAAGATCCATTAAGAAGGGGCCCTTTATTGAAAAGAGCCTCTATAAAAGGGTATTGGAATTAAGCAAGTCCGGAGAGCGGAAAATGGTGAAAACCTATTCCAGGTGTTCAACCATCATTCCTGAAATGGTAGGCGGGACGATTTCTGTTCACAACGGTAAAACGTGGGTTCCCGTTTATATCACGGAAAATTTGGTTGGCCACAAACTGGGCGAATTCGCCCCCACCAGGATCTTCAGGGGACATGCGGGTTCTGACAAAAAGGCATCAAAGTAGGCCAAAGGTAAGCGTAAGATGGCGACAACGAACAAGAAAGAAGGCTATAGAGCTGTTACAAGGTTTCTCCTTGTTTCCCCATTCAAGATCCGCCCCGTAGCGGACCTCGTTAGGCGAAAACCGTATACCGAAGCGGTATCGCTTCTGGAGAATATGCCCCACAAAGGCGCGCGGATAATCAGGAAAACTGTTGTTTCCGCGGCATCAAATGCCTTAAACCGGGACAAGCAGCTTGAAGAAGATATGCTCTATGTAAAAGAAATCATGGTCGATGAAGGTCCGCGAATGAAGAGGGTGTGGTGCCGGGCCAGAGGCCGCGCGGATATGCTTTTAAAAAGGATGTGCCACATTACCGTAGTCGTGGATCAGGCGGCAGCTAATGCCGTGGCAAAAGATGCAGCGGTTAAGACTGCCCCGGCAAAAAAGACCGAGGCAAAAAAGGCGGAGAAATAGATGGGACAAAAAGTTAATCCTATTGGATTGCGGGTAGGGATCAACAAGACCTGGGGTTCCAAATGGTACGTGGATCCCAAAGAGTATGCCGACACCCTTCATGAAGATCTTAAACTTCGCAAGCTGATTATGGAAATGCCCGATACAAAGGGAGCGGATATTGCGGAGCTGGAAATTATAAGGCATCCGCAGAGGATCACCATTACCATTCACACGGCCCGGCCCGGAGTTATCATCGGAGTAAAGGGCGCGAATATCGAAAAGATAGGATCAGAACTTCAAAAACACGCAACCAAGAAGATTCAGATAAAAATCAAGGAAGTCCGTAACGCCGACAACAACGCAAAGATCATCGCGCAGAATGTCGCCCGTCAGCTTCTGGCCCGCTCAAGTTTCAGGCGGACAATGAAGCAGGCCATTTCCAACGCGATTAAAAAGGGCAATGCCCAGGGTGTAAAGATTCGCCTTTCGGGCCGGCTTGGCGGCGCTGAAATGTCACGTACCGAAGAAGCAAAAGAAGGTCGTATTCCCCTTCATACCTTAAGGGCGGACATCGATTACGGATTTGCGGAAGCCCACACAACCTTTGGCTCCATTGGGGTGAAGGTTTGGGTTTACAACGGAATGAAATACGGCAAGGAACAGAAAGAAGACGCGGGGGCTCTGCTCCGCAAGCGGCGGGATCGGGCAGTTCCGAGAGCGGATGCCCCGAGAGGCGAAGGCCCAAGAAGCGATGGCTCAAGAGGCGATAGCCCAAGAGGCGAAGCCAGGGGCTAATGCCTTTAGCTAAGGAGAATGTGAATGTTAAGTCCAAAACGTGTTAGGCATCGCAAGGTTCAGCGCGGAGATATGCCCGGGGATGCGACCCGGGGGAATACTGTTGCTTTTGGCGATTACGGCCTTGTAGCTATGGACAGGATGTGGATTACCAACCGGCAGATTGAAGCTGCCCGCGTTGCCATGAACCGGCATATAAAGCGCGGAGGAAAACTCTGGGTGCGGATTTTCCCGGACAAACCTTATTCCAAGAAACCAGCGGAAACCCGCATGGGAAAAGGAAAGGGAGCTCCGGAATATTGGGTAGCGGTGGTAAAACCCGGTACGGTTATGTTTGAACTGGGGGGCATTGATAAAACCCTGGCCGAAGAAGCCATGAACCTGGCAGGGGCAAAACTTCCCATCAAATCCAAATTTGTCTCCCGTTCGGATATGGAACTGGGCGGTTAAGGATAGCTTATGAAGAATTCGTTCAAAAACCTTTCTTTACCGGAACTTAAGGCCAAGCGGGATGAACTCTCGCGGAAATATATGGATTTTCGCTTTCAGCTGGTAATTGGGCATGTGGAAAATCCTCTGCAGAAGCGGACTATGCGCCGGCAGATCGCCCGCCTTAATACCTTGATTGGCAGTCATGAAAAGGCCGCGCTGTTGGCTCGTCTGATCGAGACACAGCAGAAAGATACGGCTAAGGCTTAAAGGAGTATACCGTGGCGGAAGAAACCAAGGTCGAAAAACACGTCAAGAGCGGGAAAAAGGAATTTATCGGTATTGTTCAGAGCGATAAAATGAACAAGACCATCGTAGTTTCTGTCGCGACAACTACCTTGCACCCCATGTATAAAAAGTATGTGGTAAGAAATAAAAAGCTAAAGGCTCATGATGAAAAAAATGAAGCCAAGATAGGCGACCGCGTAAGAGTGGTTGAATGCCGTCCCATCAGCAAGGAAAAATGCTGGAGACTGGACGCGATTCTTGAACGGGCAAAATAGCAATCACGGTTAGTGAGGAGATAGGAAAATGGTTCAGGTGGAAACATTCCTTAATGTAGCGGATAATTCCGGCGCCAAAATTGTGCAGTGTATTAAGGTTCTTGGCGCAACAAGACGCAAGTACGCGAGTATTGGGGATATTATAGTGGTCGCCGTCAAAAACACCTTGCCGACGTCGGCCATTAAAAAAGGAACTGTCGAAAGGGCGGTTGTGGTAAGGACCCATAAGGAGTATCGCCGTCACGACGGAACTTATATCCGTTTTGACGACAATGCCTGCGTAATAATAGACGCGGCAATGAACCCCAAAGGGAAGCGTATTTTTGGGCCGGTGGCCCGTGAGCTGAGGGAGAAGGGCGATTTTATGAAAATTGTTTCCCTTGCCCCGGAGGTGTTATGAAGCCTGAAGGCTTCATATAGGAGCGGAATATGGTTGAAGCGGCGCATAAATTCAAACTTAAAAAAGAAGACTCCGTCGAGATTATTGCCGGAAAAGATAAAGGCAAACGCGGCCGGGTTCTCAAAATTTTGCGGGACAAAGACCGGGTAGTGGTAGAAGGCGCCAATATCGCGAAGAAAGCGAAGAAACGAAAGAATAAGCAGGACAGAGGCGGCATCATCGAAGTTGAGGCCCCCATTCATTATTCCAACGTAGCCATAGTCTGCAAGAAATGTGGACCAACCCGGATTGGATATAAAATCGAAGGGGACAACAAAACCCGGATATGCAGGAAATGCGGGGAGGCGTTCTGATGGCGGCGGATAAAAATCCGGCGGATAAAAATCCGGCGGTAAAAAATTATGCACCACGGTTAAAAAAGATTTACCGGGAACAGATTGCCCCGGAATTAATCAAGGAATTCAGTTACTCGACACCCATGCAGACACCAAGGCTGCATAAAATTGTAGTGAGTATGGGCGTGGGCGAAGCGCTTCAAAACAAGAAGCTTCTGGACGCGGCCATTGACGATCTCACCCTTATTACAGGGCAGAAGGCCGTTAAGACCAAAGCCAAGAAAAGTATCGCCAACTTTAAAATTCGCGCCGGCCAGGAAATTGGAGCCAAAGTTACTCTCCGGGGTACTATGATGTATGAATTTTTTGACCGGCTTGTGAACGTGGCTCTCCCCCGTGTTAAAGACTTCAGGGGTGTAAACCAGAACGCATTTGACGGGCATGGCAATTACTCCCTGGGGCTTACGGAGCAGATAATTTTCCCGGAAATAGATTTCGATAAAATCGAACGTGTGGCAGGACTTAACATCGCCATTGTAACCACGGCGCGAACCGATGCGGAGGCCAAGGCCTTCCTGTCAAAATTCGGCATGCCGTTTAGAAAGTAATTTGAGAGGTAATAAATGGCAAGAAAAGCGATGATATTGAAGGCGTTAAAAACACCCAAATATAAAACCAGGAAAGTAAACCGCTGCCGTATCTGCGGACGCGCAAGAGGATATCTGCGGAAGTTTGACATGTGCCGTCTTTGTTTCCGCAAGCTGGCAAGCGAGGGACTTATTCCCGGTGTTACAAAATCAAGTTGGTAGGAGAAAAGGATGAGCGTTTCTGATCCCGTTGCGGATATGCTGACCAAAATCCGGAATGCCGGAATGGCAAGGCATGAAAAGGTTGATATCCCCACCTCCAAACTGAAGCTTGAGATAGTCAAGATTTTGAAGATCGAAGGTTATATCAAGAATTTCAAGAAGGCCAATCAGGATGGGGCCAACGTGATTCGGGTTTTCCTCAAGTACGATGAGGAAACCGGGCCGATTATTCACGGTATTGAAAAGGTTTCTAAACCCGGTCGCCGGGTTTATGCGGGGTACAAGAATATGCCCCGGGTATTTAATGGTTTCGGGACCCTCATTGTTTCCACTTCACAGGGGGTTACTACCGGCAAGAAGGCCGCCGAGAAAAAAGTTGGCGGTGAAGTAATCTGCACCGTCTGGTAAGAGGAAAGATATGTCACGTATCGGAAAAATACCGGTAAGAATTCCCAAGGGCGTCAAGGTCAGCTTTGCTGATGATGTAATGACCGTAGAAGGCCCAAAGGGAAAACTCACCCAAAGCTACCACCCCATTATCAAGTTTGATAATCACGGTGAAGAAATTGTTGTCAGCCGTCCGAATGAAGAAAAGCAGACCAAGGCTTTTCACGGACTTTACCGGAACCTCCTTAACAATATGGTTACCGGAGTTTCTACCGGTTTCAGCCGGACCCTTGTCGTAACCGGCGTCGGTTTCAAGGCCGAAGTTCAGGGGAAACTGCTTGTGATGAGCCTGGGTTTTTCCAGCGATATTTATGTTGGTATCCCGGACGGAATCACCATCACAGCCGAAGGCGGCAAGGTGGTGATCAGCGGAATCGACAAGCAGAAAGTGGGTGAACTCGCTTCACAGATCAGGAAGTTAAGGCTTCCGGAGCCTTATAAAGGCAAGGGCATCCGCTATGACAACGAGAAGATCAGAAGAAAAGTAGGGAAGTCGGGAGTCAAATAAAATGCTGAGAAAGATGTTGGATAAAGACAGAAAGCGTCTTAAGAGAAAGATACATATCCGCAAGACAATTTCCGGAACTGCCGAGCGGCCGCGAATGACGGTGTTTAAAAGCAACCGTTCCCTTTCGATTCAGCTGATTGATGATACAAAGGGTCATACTCTTGCTTCGGTTTCGACTCTGGAAAAGGAACTGCGAAATATCAAAACCACAGTTCCCGGGGCGCTTCAGCTTGGGGAAATTATGGGAAAGCGGATTCTCGATATAAATATAAAGAGTGTTGTTTTTGACAGGAATGGCTATTTGTATCACGGCTTGATTAAAGCAATGGCCGATGGAGCCCGGAAAGCCGGAGTTCTGTTTTAGGAGTTTATGGATGGTAGGCATGCAGGAAGAAGATAAAAATCAGGCGGAAAAACCTCCGATGGAAGAAGGAACCGGCAGCAGCTCAAGCCCAAGAACTGAAAGTAGAGGTCATCGCGGAGATGGTCATCGTTCCGATGGGCACCAAAGAACCGAAGGCCACAGAACCGAAGGTAGGGGCGATGGGCATAGAGGCGAAGGTCATAGAGGCCGCGACCGGGATAGATCCCGCGACAGGGATCCCGCTGAGAAAGAATTCATAGAAAAACTTGTAAAGCTAAACCGGACCGCCAAAGTAGTAAAGGGTGGACGCCGTTTTTCTTTTTCCGCCCTGACGGTTATCGGAGACCGGAAAGGCAATGTCGGTTTTGGTTTTGGAAAGGCGAACGATGTATCTGAAGCTATCCGAAAAAGCATCGACAAGGCAAAACGGAATATGGTTTTCCTTCCCGTGAAAAACGGTACCATCCCGCATGAAATTCAGGGAATCTTTAAAGCATCCAGAGTGCTGCTTAAGCCAGCCTGTTCCGGTACCGGAATAATTGCCGGCGGGCCTGTCCGGGCGATAATGGAAGCCGGCGGAGTTACCGATGTTCTTTCCAAATCCATCGGAGCCGCAAATCAGTATAACGTTGTAAAAGCCACATTTGACTGTATCAGCAAGATGATGGATGCGCGGAAAGTGGCCAAAAACAGGGGCAAGCCCCTCAAGGAATTTTGGGGATAATAATGAAAATCAGAATTAAGCTGGTCCGGAGTGTGATAGGTTCTCTTCCCAAGCAGCGGGATACTGTTCGCGCTCTTGGTTTACGGAAAATAGGTTCTTCTACGGAGCAGGAAGCAAGCCCTGCGGTTTTGGGAATGGTGAAAGTTGTATCTCACCTCGTATCGGTTGAGGAGATAAAATAATGGCTCACGATTTTGATTTGCATGCCCCGGAAGGCGCCAATAAACGGCGGCGGATAGTGGGCCGTGGTCAGGGCTCCGGAAGGGGAACCACTGCCGGAAAAGGCAACAAGGGACAAAAATCCCGTTCGGGCGGGAAGACCTATGGAGGTTTTGAAGGCGGGCAAATGCCCCTTTTCAGGCGCCTTGCCCACCGCGGTTTTTCAAATTACCCTTTCAAGAAAAGTTTCCAGATCGTTAATTTAAGCGAAGTTGAAAAACGTTTTAACGCTGGCGATACTGTCGATGAGGTTTCCCTCTTTGATAAAGGACTTATTAAAGGCAGGAACAAGAACGGATCTTTTACCGCTGATTCACCGGTAAAGATTTTGGGCAATGGGGTTTTAACCAAAAAACTCATTTTCAAGATTGCAGCCGTTTCTGGCTCGGCGAAGGAAAAAATACAGAAATCCGGCGGGGAATTGGTGTCAAATGGCTAATCGATTGATCGGTATTTTTAGGGTAAAAGAACTTCGGGAGCGCATCCTTTTTACTTCCTTGATGCTGGTGGTATTCAGGCTTGGCGCGTTTATTCCCATCCCGGGAGTTAATGCCCAGGTGTTGAACAGTTACTTTGAGTCCATACGGAGTCAGGGTACTTCGAGTAACGCCATTGTGGATTACCTCGACTTCTTTGCCGGCGGCGCTTTCTCAAATTTCTCGGTATTTATGCTGGGAATTATGCCCTATATATCCATGTCGATCATCATGCAGCTCCTCATTATCGTCTTCCCCAAACTGAAAAAGATTTCCCAGGAAGAGGGCGGGAGAAAGCGGATACAGAAATACCAGCGGATAGGAACCGTCGGGGTTTGTTTAATTCAATCCTTTGCCGTTACCCAATACGCCCAGAGTATTTCCAGAAGCGTGGATAACCTCCTTTCAATTAACATACTTCCTTTTACCCTTCTCGCGATGATTACCGTAACAACCGGAACCATTTTCCTTATGTGGATAGGCGAGCAAATTACCAAGCGGGGAATAGGCAACGGCATTTCACTTCTCATCTTCGCCGGAATTGTTGCCAGGCTTCCAACCGCGATTTGGGAGCTTTTCCAGAGGGTAAGGAACGGAGATCTTAACCTGGTTTTTGTCGTGGTGGTATTTGCCATGTTCGTGGCTGTCGTAACTCTTGTAGTTTTTGAGCAGCAGGGACAGAGGAAAATTCCCGTCAATTACGCGCGACGGATTGTCGGGCGCAGAATGTACGGCGGCGCTCCAAATGCTTTTATTCCGTTTAAGATCAATCCATCGGGAGTTATCCCGGTAATTTTCGCCTCATCCATTCTTACTTTCCCGCTCCAGATAGCACAGACCATAGGACAGAGCGTATCGTGGCTTAATTTCTTGAGCAGAGCCCTGACTCCGAATGGAACCATGTATAATCTTTTCTATGTTCTTTTGATTGTGTTCTTCGCCTATTTCTATACCCAGGTTACCCTTAACCCGATAGAAATTGCCAAGAACATCAGGGAAAACGGAGGTTCCATTCCGGGAATACGCTCGGAAAAACTTGAAGAATACCTCACAAGGATTCTTAATCGTATAGTACTGCCGGGTTCGCTATATCTGGCGGGCATAGCTGTTCTGCCCAGCCTGATTCAGTACCTTTTTAATTTCCCAACTTCCATTTCGTACCTCATGGGCGGTACCTCCCTCCTCATCATGGTGGGAGTTGACCTTGATACCATGAGCCAGATAGAAGCGCTTTTGAAGATGCATCACCAGGAAGGTTTGACCAAAAAGGGACGGCTGAGAGGAAGGAACCTGTGATTATTGACGAATTTGATAAAATTTGTTTTAATGGGAAGGCTTTTTTAAAAAGAAGTCTCGAAATGTTTATCTACCCCAACAAAGGGATTAAGAACCTTAGGTTCCAGGAGAGATAGGATGAAAGTCCGGACGAGTGTTAAGCCAATTTGCGATAAATGCAAAGTGATCAAGCGAAACGGTATTGTTCGCATAATTTGCAAAAACCCCAAACATAAACAACGGCAAGGTTAGGAGTAATAGTATGGCGCGGCTTGTGGGGGTTGACCTCCCGAATAAACACGTGAATATCGCTTTGACCTATATTTTTGGAATCGGCAGGCCGAGCGCGGATGATATCTGCGCGAAAGCCAAACTCGATCCAACAAGGATGATCAATGATCTCAGTCAGGAAGAACTCAATGACCTAAGAAACATCCTTGAAGCGGATTATAAGGTTGAAGGCCGGCTCCGGACGGAAGTCGCCCTGAATATCAAGCGGCTTATGGATATTGGATGCTACCGGGGACTCAGACACCGCAAGGGTCTGCCCCTCCGCGGGCAGAGAACCCGGACCAATGCCCGTACGAGAAAGGGCAAAAAGAAGACTGTAGCCGGAAAGAAGAAGTAGGCGAAAATCCGGAGGATTTTAACTAAGAAGAAACCTTCGGTTTCTTCATGATTTTGGAAAGTTTTGTTTTAAGTGGAGGATTGAGTGGCTGGTACTAGCAAGAAGAAAAGAGAGAAAAAGTCTGTATATGAAGGCAATGTGTATATTCAGGCTACGTTCAATAATACCATCGTGACTATTACGGATCTTATGGGGAACGCTGTTTCCTGGGCAAGTTCCGGAGGGTTGGGATTCAGGGGAGCAAAGAAATCAACTCCCTTTGCCGCTCAAACAGTTACTGAAACTGCAGCCCAGAAAGCTCTGCAGGTTGGCCTTAGAGAAGTGCATGTTTATGTAAAGGGTCCCGGTATTGGCCGGGAATCTGCTATTCGTCAGTTAGGCGTTATGGGCATCCGGGTAAAATCAATCAATGATGTCACCCCGATTCCGCATAACGGTTGCCGGCCGAGGAAAACGCGCCGCATATAGGGGAAGGATTATATGGCAAGATATACTGGTCCAGCCTGCCGGCTTTGCCGGACGGAACAGAAAAAACTGATGCTCAAAGGCGATCGCTGTAAAAGTGACAAGTGTCCCATAAATAAAAAACGCGCCGCGCCCGGAAAGGATCCAAGAAACAGGGCGGGAAAACGCTCGGATTACGGGCTGCAGCTCCGGGAAAAGCAGAAGCTCAAGAGAATTTACGGAATGCAGGAAAAGCAGTTCAGCCTCTTCTTTGAAAGAGCGCTGCGCATGCCCGGTATCACGGGTGAAAACCTTTTCGGTCTTCTGGAAAGGCGACTTGATAATGTAGTCTACAGGCTGCGCTTCGCGGTTAGCCGGTGTCAAGCCCGGCAAATTGTGCTGCACGGTCACGTAAAGGTGAACGGAAAGCGGGTTAACATTCCCTCTTACCTTGTTCGTCCCGAAGATATAATTGAGATTGGAGAAGTCAGCAAGAATCTGGTTATCATAAAGGATGCGTTAAGGGAATTTGGCAAATCCGGCGTGATGCCCTGGTTAAATCTTGATCCTGATGCCATGAAAGGAAAGTTCCTTGCCATTCCGCGGCGCAGTGATGTAACAGACCTGGCGGATATAAAGGAACAAATGATCGTCGAGTTATATTCTAAATAGGAGTTGCCATGGCCCGTAAGAACCTTCTTAAAGGATTCAAGCGTCCTAAAGGTATTACCTTTGAACATAGTGAGCTGAAACAGAATTACGGCAAATTTACCGCTGCTCCTTTTGAGCCGGGTTTCGGTACAACTGTTGGTAATACTTTGCGTCGGGTCCTTCTTTCTTCCATTCAGGGGTATGCGATTACATCGGTTAAAATTACTTCGTACGATGAAGCCGGAACAGCTCATATGGTATCCAATGAATTCGAAATCATCCCCAATATTGTGGAAGACACTCTTGAGGTAATCGATAACCTGAAGCAGATACGCCTTAAACTGCCGGATGATGTTGAAAGCGACCTTCTTTTTTATGAGTGGTCGGGGAAAGGTGAGATAAAGAGCAACGATTTTTCCCGTCCCGGCCAGATTGATGTTTTAAGCCAGAACCAGCATATCATGACACTCATGGATAACGCAAAGCTGGATGTCGAGATAAAGGTCGAACTTGGCCGCGGCTATGTTCCTTCCGAGGTCACCGAACGGTACGTGGATGTGATCGGGACCATTCCCATGGACGCCATTTTTTCGCCGGTAAAAAAAGTAAAATATTCCGTTGTTCCAACCAGAGTTGTTCAGCGCAACGATTACGACAAGCTGGAACTTGAAATATGGACTGACGGGACAATCAAACCCGATGATGCCCTGGCTGAAGCGGCTAAAATCGCGAAAGAGCATTTTTCCGTGTTTATCAACTTTGACGAAAACAGCCTTGGCTCGGAAGATGATCTTGACGAGGACGATGAGAGGCTGCGAACGCTGCTTAACACACCTGTTGAGGAGCTTGAACTTTCGGTTCGTTCTTCCAACTGTCTTAAAAACGCGAATATAAGAACCATAGGCGAGCTAACCCGGAGAACGGAAGATGACATCGCCAAAACCCGTAATTTCGGGAAGAAATCCCTCCAGGAGATTAAAGAAAAACTCAAGGAGTGGAATTTAACCCTGGGGATTACCGACATGAGCGTGGTAAAAAGCGCGATTAAGGTAAAGTCCCAAAAGGATGTTGAAGATGAAACATAGGAGAGGCTTTAATCCCCTGGAGCGAATGGCAGCCCACCGGAAAGCCTTGCACCGCAGCATGGTTACGTCCCTCTTTAGATATGAACGGATAAGGACAACCAGAGCCAAGGCTTTCGCGATTAAGCGAAGCGCCGAAAAACTGATAACCCGCGCCAAGGTTGATAGTGTTCATAACCGCAGAATCGTGTCCAGCCGCCTTTATGATGAAGGCATAGTGGCAAAACTTTTTACCAATATTGCCGTTCGTATGAAAGAAAGGCCGGGGGGCTACACCAGGATTATTAAACTGGGAGAACGCCCCGGAGACGCCGCCGAAATTGTTATCCTTGAACTTGTAGACTTCAAACTGGATACCGATGGCGCGTCCGATAAAAAGGCCAAAAAAGCGGCAAAAAAAGACGCCAAAAAGGATAAAGAAAGCGGCAAAGAGGAGAAGAAATAAATGGCTAAGCCCCACAGAGGTAAAACAATCAGGGAACTGCCTTCTCATGGCCGGGGCGAATGCCCGGTCTGCAAGCGAAATAATGTAAAGATACTTTATGAGCAGGATGCGGGAGATAAAAAAGTCAAAATTTGCAAGACATGCAAAGCTGCCATTAAACACGGCAAAAAGAGTCTTGGTTAGTAAATAAAAGGATTCCTGAGAGTTTCTTTTTCTCCGAATATTCTTCTCGATAAGCTGCCAAGGTATTCCATTGTCAGTTCTTTTTTATTCTGATTCACATAATGTTTTTCCGCCAGTTCTTCGGTATATGCATAGAGAGGATAGATCTTAAAACCGGTAAAACTTTTTTCGTAGTGAGTGACCATCGGGATTGCCCCGGCATGTTCAATTGTTATAAGCGGTTTACTGTCCGGGAAGGCGACCCTTTTTATCCCGATATGAGCCAGCGCTCCCAATAGGGTACGGGGTTGGGTTTGCGCCGAAAGCAGGTTTCCAAGTGAATAATAACAAAGTGTCTCTTTTCCGTCAGGCCGCGGAATATATTTTATTTCCTGGATCACATGGGGATGGTGTCCGATAACGAGGTCCACAAGGTGTTCCGCAAGGAACAAGGCAAGGGTTTCCTGGTTTTTGCTCGGCTCGTGCCGGTACTCTTCGCCCCAATGCATGGACACAACAAGAATGTCGCATAAGGGACGGAGCGCATTGATTTCTTTGGCCATAATTTCCGTGTTGACAAGCGATACAAGATAGGGTTTAGCGGCCGGAACGGGTATACTGTTTGTTCCGTAGGTGTACGAGAGAAACCCCGTTGTTATGTTGTTCTTCTTTAATAGGACACCCATATCCCGCTGTTCCTGGGAACGGTGTATGCCCAAAACGGTCATTCCGGGGATGCTGTCCCAGAAATCCAAAGTGGCCAAAACCGCTTTTTCTCCCTTGTCCATAATATGGTTAGTCGCGTGATTTACCACATTAAATCCGGTTTCAGCCAGAACCGTCCCCACTTTCTGCGGGGTGTTGAAAAGGGGATAACCTGAAAAAGTAAAATCTTCTCCTGCAAGAAGGGTTTCCTGGTTAATAAAGGCAATATCCGCCGGGCTCACAAGGTAGCGGATTTCCTCGTAGGCTGTTTTGTAATCTCCCCCTTCGCCTGAGCGGATCATCACCGAATGGTATAGGTTATCCCCGGCGGCCAGGATGGTCAGAAAATCGACCTGGGGCAGAATCGGTTCCGGGTGCGCCTCTTCGACTACAACCGGGACTCCTGTAGAGCAGGAATAAAGCCAAAGAGTCAGAAAAATGAATAAAGACAAGAGTTTTTTCATCTAAAACTCCCAAATTCCAAAATATTCGCGATCCAGGTGCTTGAATAGAACTATTATATGGTTATTATTATCATGAAGCGCTTTATACATCAATTACAGGAAGAGCGATGGACAGAACCAAGGCGTGTCTGGAACATATTGTCAAGCTGCTTGGAGACGAAGAAGTTCCCGACCTAAAGGATGACTGCGCGAATAACCCGCTTTTAGTTCATATACACGATGAATTATTGGCGATACGCAATATAATGCGGGCTTTTTCCGAAGGGGATTTTTCCTCCGTAATTACTGTCCAGGGTGTTATTACCAGTTACCTGAAAGCTCTCCAGGCCAATCTACAGTTATTAATCCGGCATATGAATATGGTTGAGATGGGAGATTTCTCAAAGGAAGTCCATACCATGGGAGAAATCTCGCCTGCTTTTAACAAGATGCTTAACAAATTGCGGAGCAGCCTTTCCGAACTGCAGGAAGAGGAAAAAAACCTCAAGGAAAGCGAAGCCCATTTAAAATTTTTGGCAAACCACGATCCCCTGACAGGCGTTTACAACCGCCGTTCATTTATTGAACTTGCGGGCCTTGACCTTTTTAACGCCGCAAACCTCGCGATTCCCTGCTGCATGGCCATGATGGACATCGATCATTTCAAGGATTTCAACGATACCTACGGCCATTTGGCCGGCGACGAAGCTCTGCGGCATACGGTCAAAACCATTGAAACCGGTCTTCGCAAAAACGACTTTATGGGCAGGTACGGCGGAGAGGAATTCATCCTTTTCTTTTACGACACCGACGAAGATACAGGTTTCCGGGCTGTGGACCGTATCCGTAAAAGCCTCCCTGAAAAGCCTGTTCTTTTAAAAGACGGCCCTGTTTCCATTTACGCGAGTTTTGGCCTCGTGGGCAGCGCCATGGCGGATCCCAGAAATCACGGCAATGTCCAGGTGCTGATAAACGCCGCCGACACAGCCCTCTACATCGCAAAAAGAACCGGCCGAAACCGTACGGTGCTCTACAATTCCAGCATGACGCAGGATGAGGTGTGATGTATCCAGGCGGTCCCCCAAACTGCTGGAATACCCCTGTCTTTGCCATTGCATATTAGGAGGAAAAGAATATGTGTGGTAGAAAAAAAGATTTTGGCTTTCTTGTTATTCTTTTATTGGCATTTTTATCAATAGTGATTTTATTCATCGCCTGTCCTAACCATTCCAGTCAAGCGCTGGGACAGGAACAACAGGAGCACAAGGAAGAAGCAGTTCCATATTTTCCCGGAGGGAATCCGCCTCCAGTTAATAAATACAACGTTACTGTGCAAAATGACGGTAATGGCACGGCAAGTGCAAGCCCAAATCCTGCGGCCGAAGGAGAAGTAGTAACGATTCAGGCGACGCCAAATGCAGGATTTAAATTCAGGGAATGGCAGGTAATACTCGGGGGAGTGGCGCTTTCAAATACAGCAGCCGCACACGCGACATTTACCATGCCGGCCAATGCAGTAACTGTTAAAGCGGGATTTGATGCCCTTCCTCCGGGAACACCTAGCCTCATTATACAAAATATTACATTTCCCGGCGCTGCATACGGTTATGCCGCGGCGCCGGCGGCAATAAACGTCACGATTACCAACAAGAGTCTTGACCAGGCAGCAGATGTTGCGAGCATTTTACTTGACGGGCCAAATGCAGCTTCGTTCTTGTTAGGCGGGGAAGGCGCAATAACTACAGTTGCGCCTAACAACGGAACAGCCGTTTTCTCTATACAGCCAAAGACCGGCCGTGAGGCAAAAAACCATATTGCTGCGATAACTGTAAGGTATGGCGGCGGCGTAGTAGCGCCAGGAAGCGAAATAGCTACTGCCGATGTTTCATTTGAGGTGACTAAGGCTTCAGGGGCATCGCTTGCTTCTCCGACTGAGGCAAGCAAAACGTCGAATAGCATCACTGTAAACGCAGTGACAGCTCCGGGAAACGGGCAGACTGTCGAATACGCCATCAGCACGGCAAGCAACGGTACCGGTCTTTCTTTATGGCAGGATACTCTTGTGTTTAGCGGCCTTTCTGACGGCACCTATTATGTTTATGCCAGGTCCAGGGAAAACGATAATTATTTGGCCGGGGCCTACAGTGTTAGCACAGGCATTACGGTAAACGCCCTATCGGAACCAAAGGTGATTGGCGTGGCTGCTGGTAATGATCCTCTGGGTTTGAATCATACAGTGGCATTGATGTCTGATGGAAGGCTATGGGCCTGGGGAGCAAATAACAAGGGCCAGCTAGGCAACAATTGGATACAAACACATAGCATGGTTCCTGACAAGGTTGTACAAACTGGTTCAGGAGTATCTGGGGTTCCCTTTTTAGATGCTATTGCAATATCAGCCGGCGAGGCGCATACAGTAGCTTTAAAATCTAACGGCAGTGTTTGGGCTTGGGGAAAGAATAATTACGGGCAACTGGGTAATGGCGCAATAAGTATTACTGGCTCACAGCTTATTCCATTACCAGTTTACTTCTTTTTAGATGTCATTGAGATAGCTGCCGGATTTAATCATACTGTGGCTTTGATATCTGATGGGAGTGTCTGGACTTGGGGGTTTAATGATTATGGCCAATTGGGTAACGGTACATTTGCAAGTAGTAATCTCCCAGTTGCCGTATTAGCCAGTACAAGTGCGGTTTCTATAGCGGCAGGCGGTAATCACACCGTTGCAAGGTTAAGCGACGGTACCATCTTATCTTGGGGAGACAATTCGTCTGGTCAACTGGGAGATGGTACGAATACTAACAGGAATACTCCTGTGTCTGCAGCAGGCATTACAGGTGCGGTTTCTGTGGCTGCAGGTGCTAATCACACCGTTGTAAGGTTAGGCGATGGTACCGTTCAATCCTGGGGAGACAATTCGTCTGGCCAACTGGGAGATGGTACGAACGATAACAGGAATACTCCTGTGACCGTATCTGGTCTTACAGGTGTGGTTTCCGTGGCTGCAGGAGGAAACCATACGATAGCGAGATTAGGTGATGGTACCCTCAAAGCATGGGGAGCTAATTCGTCTGGCCAATTGGGAGATCGCACGGTTACTTCGAGATCTGTTCCGGTTAGTGTCTATAATTCTTCTTCAGGGATGGATCTTTTTAGTGATTGTGTTGCCATGGCTGCCGGAGGGGTTTTTTCCATAGCGGTAAAATCTGACGGTAGTGTTTGGACCTGGGGAGCTAATTCACAGGGCCAACTGGGAGACGGCACTACCGCAGGAAAAAGTTATCCTGTTTTGGTTGTTTTCCCATAAAAATACATTCTTGATCGATCCCTTCATAAACACCTCGCCGAAATCACTCGTTCCCTATTCCCCAGATCTCTCTGTATTTTTACGCAGCTAAAATTATTTTCTTCAAGCATAACTTTTATCGCGGGCATTTGCCCAGGTGAGGCTTCCAGAAGAAGCGCTCCTCCGGGCTCGAGGTGCTCTGGCGCTTCTAGAATGATTTTTTGAATGAGGTCAAGTCCGTCTTCGCCTCCGTCGAGGGCAAGGGCGGGCTCCTTTTGCACTTCGGGCGCGAGTGAAACCAGTTCGCCTGATGGTACATAGGGCGGG
>Ga0123353_10003569_pt1 | contig 19691 bp, 26 predicted proteins | sample TergutLab28metaG_3_FD_92763 | JGI IMG/M metagenome (GOLD analysis project Ga0123353, IMG submission 92763) | Labiotermes labralis P3 segment gut microbial communities from Petit-Saut dam, French Guiana - Lab288 P3 | ecosystem: Host-associated > Arthropoda: Insects > Digestive system > Gut ... | reverse complement strand
TTTGATGAACCAAATATTTCGTTGCATATTATTTTAAGATTTGAGAGTTCAATGTCGTTAATACTAATAAATATCGCGCCGTCCTCTGCCAACAACCGTTGCAATAATTTCAATCGCGGGTACATCATACAAAGCCATTTATCGTGGCGGCTTAAATCTTCGCCTTCTTTTCCGACAACCTCACCCAGCCATTTTTTGATTTTCGGATCGTTTACATTATCGTTATAAACCCATCCCTCGTTTCCGGTATTATACGGCGGATCAATGTAGATACACTTAACCTGCCCCTCATATTGAGGCAGCAGAGCTTTGAGTGCGTCAAGGTTGTCGCCGTGGATAATCATATTTCCGGTGTCCGCCGCGCCGTATGTATATTGTTCGTCAAGCACCCGGAACGGTACGTCCAGATGGTGGTTGACGACTTTTTCTTTTCCTATCCAGTGTAAACTGGGCATAAAAAATCCTCCTCCGAATACTGTTATTCGGCGCTTTTTCCGCTTTCAATCCATTTATCAATTTCAGAAAGCCGGAATCTCCATTGCTTTCCGATTTTATGAGCCGGAATTTTACCGTCGCGTATCCAATTCCGAATAGTATCCTTATGAACTTGAATATGCTCAGCAACTTCTTCTATACTTGACCATTTTTCGGCTTCTTTTCCCATATTGACTGCTGCCTCCCATGAAAAATAATATATCTTTATGCGACCGAAAGTATTATAACATATTTCGATTCAATTTACAATAGATTATTTGGGTGCTTCTATGAATTGATATGAAACAAAAGGTGTATTTCGCTGTGGTGGAGTTTGGCGATTCAAGCCTTTTATGATATAATTATCTTGTCCTAAACGGGACGGAAAGGAAGGAAAACAAGATGGCAACCATCATAAACATAGAAGAATACAGAGAAAGACAGCTCCTGCAACAACAAGAACCGGCGATACTTGCGAGGATACTCAAAGCCGTCAACGAAGATTGGGCATCCGAAGAAGAACGGCTCCATTACTACCTGGAACAATCCGAAAAGGACGGGGAGGTTATGGATAAGCTCTACCCGATACCGGATTATATAGACGATTAACGAAAAAGCCGCCTCTCGAACGGGGCTTATCCTGTTCATGACGATGATGACGGTTATGACGATGATTCCGATACCGGGTCGCTGCCATTTTTATCGTCATTATCGTCATCATCGTCATCGGAGGGCGGATTGTATTCCAGGATGATGCCTCTCCTTTCTGCCGTTCGAAGGCGGTTAACCTTAATGCCCATATTTTCTAGCGCCATTTTATTATCAAATAACCTTCTTGAGAGGATGTTGGGCTTGGTAGTGATTTTTAATTGCTCCGCCAATTCGCTTGCCGTGCCAGCGAAATTTATTTCAGATTTTATAAAATCAATCACTGCTGAAATTGCTTTATCATCGGCAAGGGAAAATGGATCGTCGGAATCGTCGGAGATGAAATCCCATATGCCCGTATCTTTATCAAATTCCAAAGTGAAAATAACCTCTTCTATGTCCCGTCCTTTTGCCCGCAGTTTTCTTTGGCTTGGGTTCTTGGGATCATTTACGATAATGTACGAACCGTCCGCCCCTCCGGTCAGCCCTGTTGAGCCAGAGATCATATTGAATACATCGCTGTCGCCCTGCTTGCGAAGATGGTGAACAAGAATAATGGCAACATTATATTTCTTGGTAATTTCTTTCAGCAAATTGATATCCCTGTAATCAGCGGCATAAGCGTTCATATCTCCGGATGCGTTTCGGATGCACTGCAGGGTGTCGATAGCGTTCAAGGCTACATCAGGTGTTTCAATGATAAAATTTTCAAGTTGCGTGATTATTCCGCCATTGATGGTTTCAGCAATCGTAGCGAAGTGGATATTGGACGGAGCTTCATCGGTCAGGACGGACAGCCGCTCCTGTATCCGGTTTAAACTGTCCTCGAGACAAAGATACAGAGTTGTTCCTTTTTCCGTCGGCAGCCTCCAAACCGGTTCTCCTTTCGCCACTTGCAAACAAAGCCACAGCGTCAGCCACGACTTGCCGACCTTCGGTGCTCCCGCGAGGATGTGCAGCCCCTGGGGCAGAAACCTTTCCACAATCCTGCGGGTGGGCGGTAAATCCTTGTCCATAAGTTCCTTTCCTGTAATGGTATCGAATTTTTTTGACATCTGTATGTACCTCCAATAATTTATCTTTTCGGACGATTTCGCGGATAGTATGACTTTTTTTCTGAAAACTGATAGTGATTGCGAAAATTATTTTTTTGGGCTGTGTTGAATTGGCTGTGGTGGAGTTTGCTTTTGTAAAAAAAGCGTGATAGAATAAGGCTGGTTTTCGAACCAGACATAATAATTGTCTCCGTATAAAAAGGAACTACCCGGGCAAGCTACAAAGCTTCATCCGGGTAGTTTTCTTTTTCTCTTCATATATATTTCGGTGACTAGGGGTGCGTTTTCCAAAAGTCATCAGGCGTCTGACAAAACAGTATGAAAGGATAAGGTTTTATGGGAAAGATACACGCAAGAAAGCGAGGCTCCTATTGGGAGTATTCTTTTGAAACAGCCAGCGTCAAGGGGAAGAGAAGACGCGTTTGCAAAAGCGGCTTCCGAACCAAAAATGACGCATTGGCGGCGGGAACCAAAGCGCAATCCGAGTACAACGAGGCGGGGCTATACTTCACGCCATCGGAAATCAGCTATAGCGACTATCTTGATTTTTGGATGGAAAGCTACTGTATGTTTAACCTGAAGGATACTACGATTTATAATTACAAAAAGAAAATCGAATCCTATATCAAGCCGGAGCTGGGGATGTATAAGCTTAAGGTGCTTTCGCCGGCGGTGCTGCAGCAATTTATCAACAATAAGGCAAAGCAGCGGTACAGCCGTAACACGCTCGACGTTTTGAAGGGCATCCTGTCCGGGAGCATGAGATATGCGGTCAAACACGAAATGATCCGCTACAGCCCCATGACCAATGTGACGCTGCCCAGTAAGCGGAATGAAAAGCTCCGACTGAGAAGCTCGCCTCATGTCTACATACCTCAAATCTGGATTAAAAAAATCTTTGAGCGATTTCCGGAAGGGGCTTCCGTCCACGTCCCGATGATGATTGCCTATAAGGGCGGTCTCCGCTTGGGAGAAACCTTCGGTTGCTCCTGGGAGGATATTGATTTCAAGAAAAATACGCTACGGGTGGCACGGCAAATGCAGTGGGATGATGACAACAAAACCTGGTATGTCAGCCTGCCGAAATATGATTCCGTTCGGGTCATCGACATGGATCAGGATTTTATGGATCTGCTGCGCAGGGAGAAGGACCGGCAGAAGAAATCCAGAGCGCATTATGCCGAATTCTACACCCGGCACTATGTCAATGAGGATAAGCAGCTAAATACCGTCGACGACGGCAAAGAAATTTCGCTGATCGCCGTGCGGGAGAACGGCACCTCCATCAACCCGCGCTGTATGCAGCACACCTCAGGGGTGATTCACCATGAGTTGGGTTATAAGGACTTCGATTTTCACAGCTTCAGGCATACACACGCCTCTATGCTCGCTGAGAACGACGTTCCGGCTAAATATTTGCAACTCAGATTAGGACATCAGAATTTGGAAATCACCATGCGGTATTATCTCCATTTGACCGAAAAGATGCAGGAAAAGGGGCTGGATATTCTTAACCGTATGTATTTGGACGGGGATGAAGATTTGAGTGAGTTTGAAGATGATTTTGATGACGATTAACGAAATATTTATTTGGAAAATGTTTTTTTGCGATAGGCATTCGGCGGTGAAATCCACCCCGGATGCCTATCGCGTTTTTACCCCTTCCAAAAAATTCCGTTGTCAATTTGCGTTTTTCGGGCAAAAAATTGGACTCCCAAAGCACAAAACTTCGAGAGTCCAAAAACCTGAAAACCCTTGATATGACTGACTATTTGCTCGCTTCCTCAACCGCCACGGCACACGCAACTGTCGCCCCGACCATCGGGTTGTTGCCCTCTGAAAAAACTGGAATTTTTATACATTCGTTTTTCAGTTCATCATTGCCGAAAAAGCCTTATTCTACGCAGTTTTTCGGGCTTTCCGACAACGAAAATACAAAAATTTATTTCCAGCGTTTTCTGCGTTTTTCTTATGATTTTTCGCTCAATGTTGTCAATCCGTTGTCAATTTTCGAAGGGTGGAGGGTACGATTTTTCTGTTTTTTGATGATTACATTATAGCATGAATCGATAGGGAAATCAAGGAATATCAACCGAAATAAAATTACCAATTTATTTTTGAAAACGCTTGACATTATAACGAATATTCGTTATAATAATGACAGGAGGTTTTTGAAATGAATCTGAATGACCTTTTACAGCAAAAGAATATGACTAAATATAAGCTCTCTAAAATTAGCGGAGTGCCTTTTACTACTGTGAGCGAAATCACCACGGGCAAAACGAAGATCAAAAACTGCACGGGCGAAACACTGTACCGACTGGCAAAAGCACTGGCTGTGACGGTAGAGGATTTGCTTGCTGACAGTATGGAATACCGTCAGAGCTTTGAAACCTACAAGAGCAATATCTGCCACATGGTCAAGGATATGGGCGATATGGACTTTATCATCGATACATTGGAGTCGGATAAAATCCGAAAGCTGTATCAAAAGCAGTGGTATCCGGAAAGCTTGTATCTGCTTGCTATGGTAGACTATTTAAGCGGGGAAAACGATTTGCCTGTTTGTAATGAATATAATGACATTCGGGCGTCACGCCTCGAAAAACCGATTTACCCCGCAAGCATTATTACCATGAGTGTTTTAGGGGGCAACGACCGCCCGAAAACAGATAGCTGGAACGCCGCTATTCCTGAATTCAAACGATTCAATATCGTAGAAAACGAGGTGCGTAATGTCTACTGATATGTTATTTACCAAGGACAATCTTAACGCCTACCTTAAAGAACTGGGTAAAGATTTCAGAAAACGCAACGGCACAAAAATACCCGCCGAAATCGTCTTGATCGGCGGTGCAGCTATCCTCGCCAACTATGGGTTTCGTGAAACGACATATGACATTGACGCAATAATCATTGCGTCATCGGCAATGAAGGAATCAATCAACTATGTGAGTGATAAGCTGAATTTGCCTACCGGTTGGTTGAATACAGACTTCAAAAACACAAAATCCTATTCCGACAAGCTGTTGGAAGTATCGGTGTACTACAAGACATTTTCCAACATCCTTACCATACGGACAGTTGCCGCCGAATATCTGATCGCCATGAAGCTCATGTCCGGCAGAGAGTACAAATTTGATTTATCAGATATCGCTGGTATTTTGCTGGAACATAAGCGTGCTGGCAATCCTATTTCGCGTGAGACGATTGAAAAAGCGGTTATTAAGCTGTATGGAAGATTTGATGTTATCCCTAATATTTCTAAAAAACTTTTAGATGATGCCTTTAAAAGCGGTGATTACGAAAAGGTTTACCGCGAGCTTAGAGAAAGCGAAAAGGAATCGAAAGAGATATTGCTAAAATTTGATGAAAATTATCCGGGTAATCTAAAGGGCGAAAATATCAGCACAATACTGGAGAAAGCGAGACAAAAACGGAAAAAAAATGATTAAAAATAGAGTTTCACCATTTTGAACTATTAAGAAATCCTTAATAGTTGCCACCACGCAGTTAACGACTCGAGCCCCGTCATTTTAACTACTAAGAAATCCTTAGTGCATCCACATCAATTTTTGGAATTGAATAAGAATATAGCCGCAAGACAGTCTCTTTAAATCGCTTGCGGCTATTCTTCTGCTATGCTTATTCAAGTCCCGCAAAATGTTTGGTAACGGCAGGAAGCAGGCGCGGGCGCTCTTGCATATTCTTCTTGCTCAGACGTATACCCATAAGGATCACTTAAAACGCGAAGCAGTTTTTCCATGATGGCCAGGTTGCCGTTTTCGGCAGCTGTCAACGCTTCCTCAATCCGATGATTTCTTGGAATAACGGCAGGATTAGACTTTCGCATGAGTGATCTGATCCCATCCTTTGATTTTGCTTGCCGGGCAAGCCTTTTTTGCCATCGGTCATGCCACCCCTGAAAAGCGGGACTTAAAAACAAATCTGCATCATCTTTTTTATCAAGCGTTAAAGAGCGGAATGTGTTTGTGTAGTCCGCCCCGATTTGCTGCATTAGCTGTAGAAGCTCCGCTATCAACAAATCATCTTCCGTTTCTTCATTATATATTCCCAGCTTTGCTTTCATCCCCGCAAGCCAATGATTTTTATAGTTCTCCTCAAAGCTCGTGACTTCCTTCTGCGCAAGTCTGACGGCTTCATTTGTATCATTGTGTATAAGCGGCAATAACGTTTCGGCAAACTCATCCGCAAGCGAATGATTAAAAATAATCGGCTTCGCTTCCCGCACGGGAATCGGAGCTTGCTTTGTATAAAAAAGCTTCGGGAGCTTCGTGTAGCTGTTATCAAAATTCCATTTACGACTTTGCATTGTATCATCCTTACTATTTTGCAAATACTATTGTTATTGTGCGGGTAAAATAAAAATTTATGCGGAGGATGACGATATGCTGGAAAGCAATAAAAAGAAGAGTACAAAGAATAAGAAAAAAGAGGATGGGAAGTTTCATTCAAAAAACATCAAACACGACCCTAACGCCGAAAGCGCCAGAGCGGTATTCGGGTTAAAAGCCACAGACGGGAGTGGAAATCATGAATCGTGAGGAATTGATAGAGCAGGTAAAGGAAGAATATGCGAATATTCGTTTCAGCGAAAATCAACAGCATTTTCATAATACTCAGGCAGGGATTACACCGGAGGCCTACTATAACACTCTGATGAAAACGGTAATCGGCGAAATCAATAATGGAAAATTCGATCATTGCCGTTCAGGAAGAGAAATCGTGAATAAGGTGGCTGCTGATAAATCGTTGTTGCCCGAGTGGTAATACCCATGCTTTATTTAAAAAAGACATAGCCGCAGAACAGTCCAAATCGACTGCCTGCGGCTATTCTTCTGCCATGCCATTAAGTTTTACTCCGCTGCTTGCCGGACAAACGTGCTCACGTTCGCCGGATCACGCAGATCCATCCCCTCGTTATCCTCCAAAAACTTGTAAAGCGCCTCTCTCCTTACCTTGTACGCACCCAGCTTCAAAGCGGGGAGCAATCCGGCCCGGATCAGCTCATACACAAAGCCCTGCTTGGTATGTAGAAGCTCGGACACTTCTCTGACGGTATACAGAATTTTCTCATTTTGTGCTACTGGCATTTTCTCACCTCCATTCGTCACTGACCGTGATCTATTAATAGTATGACTTTTTTCATTTGCAACAGCTGCGATTTTTGAGGTGATTTTTTATAAAAATGAGAAATAATCAAAAAAACAGCCGCGACGCAGTTATTTTTGACTGCGTCGCGGCTCTGCTTGTTTCAAAAATTTATGACCGGTTTCTGTGTATTGCTGTATATGCCAGCTTTCCTTGGATTCGCTCCGATTTCATCAGTTCCACAGAATGGATCGTCTCGCCAAAGGACGTGATCCTCCACGGCTGTGCATCGGTCAATACTTCCCTCGCAAGGGTGATGTGCGGACTGTACCTACGGTTTTCCAATTTGAATCCAACGGACAGGAGCTTATCGGTCAAATCTCGCTGCAACGCAAATAGCGCTTCGTTTTTCGAAATACCTGCCCACCAGATGTCGCCGCCGTCCCGTTTAAAACGACCGATACAGTCAATGCTTACCTCCATCGGTTCAACTGTCAGCGAATCCAGCACTGCTTTCGCGGCGGTCAGTTCTTTGGCATCACATTCTCCTAAAAAGGAAAGAGTCAAATGCAGGTTATCAGCAGCGGAAAAATTCCCGCGGGCGGACTTGCTGCGCAGTTCGTCACGCAATGCGATAAGTTTCGATTTCATTTCTTCTGAAAAGTTGACGGCAAAAAACAGTCGCATTCCTCTTTATCCTCCGTGGCAGCATCCGGATCTGCATACATGCCGGTTCGGGCATTCGCCGCCTTGCTTACTTTTGATATACGCCGGCGATCCTTTGTAAACGGTCTCCAGCTTAAAAGAGCCGCAATCCGGGCATGGGATTCGTTTTTCGGTCTTATCCGTCATAGAAGCGGAGATATTGTATTCTTTATCACATTTTGGGCAGCGCAAATCATTAAAAGGCATAACATAGCTCCGATCTGAAAATATAATGCTTTTTAACTACCTCGCAATAAATTTTCAAGCGCTTTTTCAAACACCTTATCTTGTTCCGGTGTTCGCTTGGACGGACCTTTCATCCGCCCTCCGGCTATTCGGATATTCTTTGCGGTGTATCTTTGTAAAAGCAAACCGTCAATGTTTTCGTTTGTATAGATCATTCCGTCCTGACTGACGGGAACGGCGCCTCTGGCCAAGCTCATCGCCGCTAGGCCGTAATCCTGTGTGACAACCAAATCGCCTTTTTGAAGCATATTGACCAGCGCAAAATCAGCGCTGTCGTTCCCTTTGGATACAGTTATTGTTTTCGCTCCGTCTTTTTCAAACACATGGGATGTATCGCATATGATAACGCACTCCACACCCACCCGTTTTGCCAGTCTGACAGTTAGATCGACAACAGGACAACCGTCGGCGTCAATGAATACGGTCATCTTTCGACCTCCGTCAACTCGGCGTCAGCATGTTCCGCCATGAAGCGAATGATTTCGTCAAGTGAGTCTTGCGCGTGGGTAGCGTCACCTGATACAACAGCAATCCCGAGCGTTAATGTCTGATGAATATCCTGCGTATCCACTTCGGCAACGGACACATTGAAGCGCTGCCGGGTCTTGTCAATGAGACTGCGCCGAATCTGCCGCTTATCTTTGAGAGAAACGGCATGAGGGATATAAAATGTCAATTTTGCAGACGATATATACATATAAAACCCTTTATTCTTTATGCGCCTCAAGGTAAACAAGCGGGAAAGCGGCGTTTAATACCTGCGATTTTTCCACTGCAAAACCGTTTTGGCTGATGAATGCAGCGTACTCCTCCGGCGTCCATTTCGAATAGGTCTCGAAGCCGATGAGCTTCAAGACTTTGGCGTTTAGATTCCATGTGGATTTCTTTAGATGTCCGTGCGAATAGTTGGGTGCGATAAGCAGTCCGTTTGGTTTGAGCACCCTTGAAATGTTTGATAAGACTTTTACCGGATCCGGCATAATGTGCAGCGCGTTCGATATGATGACTGCGTCGAATGAATTGTCTTCAAAGGAGAGCTGCATCGCGTCCTCTACCGAGAAATACACATTGCCGGGGGCTTTTTTCTTTTTCGCCTTTTCAATCATTTTGGATGCGAAGTCGGTGGCTTCCACATGGCGCACATGGGCGGCGATGTTTACAGCGATTAATCCGGTTCCCGTGGCGACCTCCAGCACATCCATATCAGATGAAAGCACGCTTGCCATCATGCGGTACATCTCTTTATATGCTTTGCCGCTGAACCGATTAATTTCAAAGTCGTACAGCTTCGCGTAGCGATCCCAAAAGCCTTTATTGTCGCGCTTTCCGTGTGCTTGCTTTTTCATATTTTTCGTTCTCTTCTGCTGTCAACAAGCTCTAAAAATCGCTCCTGCGAAGCCGTGCCCTTAACCTTCTCCTTCGGCGGAAAAGTCTTATCGAATTCAGCGGCGGCGATCCCGTCAATCTCATAGACCTTATCTTCAAAATAGCATCCCGTTATGCCAGCCAGAGCGTTATCATACAGTTCACAGACCTGGAGCGCCTCGGCATACATATTGTCCGACGTTCTGATATCAAAGCCTTCGGCGGCAACAAAGCCGTGCCGTGAATAATAAGCAGGGTCGCCATACAGCAAAATGGTGCAGTATCCCATAGCGCGAGCAATTTGCTTTGTGTGCTCGATCAAACGACCGCCGATGCCCTTGCTTTGGTATTCGGGAAGGACCGAAATCGGACCTAAGCCCAACATCTCAGCTTCGGCCCCGATATCCGTTTTGATAAGCGATTTAGCATAAACAGCATTGCCGATGATCCTGCCGTCGTAAACCGCCACGAAATCAAGCTCCGGCACAAATGCCGGGCTGTTACGCATAACGTGAAGCAGATAATGCTCATCGCACCCCGGAACATAATGATTCCAAAACGCCTCTCGCGTAACATTCTCGTTTTCGCGGTGATCCGCAGGCTGTTCGAGCCGTATCGTGATATTTGAAAGGTTAAATCCTTCTACCATTATGCTTTCATCTCCTCAACGAACCGTTTGATTTTGCCATTCTCAATTTTATTCAAGCGTCTGTTTATCATCTCAATCCTTCCGATTTATCGGATACCGAATCACCGTTTTTAATTTTTCCGGTACTGTTTTGCGCGGGTCGCCAAGATATATTTCATGGTGTCGGCGTATTGTGGTAAAGTCGGTAGAATATCCCGATTCCTTAATAAATCTGTTCAACACGGCGGTTGTGGCAGGCTCGTTGTCATAGGAGCCGATATGCATGATTTGGGCGCAAAGACCTTCGGTGAACTTTTCAAGTCGGGCAAGAGATAAGTCCAAATCCGGTTTTTTCTTTGAAAGGGAGAGCTTTACGAACTCGAATACATCCGCTGTCACAAAGTCCGGCTGTCGTATCATGGATGTCCAGCAAAAGCTGTCTTTATCAGATAAATCCGTGATTACACCACCGTCTTTATGATACCATAGGCCCTCCAGCGGCGGTACGACATATTCAAAATATCCCTCCGGCTGTGTGCCGCTCATCTTGCTCATTTTAATGCCGTAGGATAACCCATACAAAATTTCAAGCGCGTTCTTATATCCGGCGCTTGTATTGGGATTACCGCACCCGTCAATCATGATGAAGGTCATCTCCGGTACGTCAATGATTGCCGGCGTTGTTTTTGGCTGGTAAAGTTCTTTATCTGTTTTCTTAAAATCAATAGGCATGTAAGAAACCTCCTATTTTATGCTTCCAATCTTTTCTTGCAGTTTAACAGCGTATAAATATCCGTAAGCGATTCTGTTGCGGGTACATCAAATATTACCGGGAAGGTAGGCATCTTCCCCATTGTCTCGGCGTCGCGGATCAATTGCTTTGTTTTTTCGCTTACGTTGGCGCTTAGAATTTCCGCACGGTTTTTCTCCTTGAACCAAACTGCCACGTTGAAATATCCTTCAAAAACATGGAGCCAATACAGATTTCTCTCTTTTCTTGTTCCCCGAGGCGTTGTCCAAAAATGCTGTCCCTTTGCGAACCATGCCTTGTGGGGCGTATACCATTGCCACTCCTGCTCTATTTCCAAGCCGGGCAAAACATCCTGGAATACCTCATATACGGAATAGTTGGCGCCCAGTATTTCTTCCAACAGTTCACTTGTCGGGATAATTTTAGGGTCTCTTAGCTGTAAATTTCCGTGGTCGTTCATTTTTGCTTCAAGCCTTCCCACTCATCCTGTTTAAATCCGACTAGCACAAAATCGTTGCCGATAAGAAGCGGCCTTTTCACCAACATACCGTCTGTGGCAAGCCGCTTCAAGCAATCGTCCTCGCTCATGGTCGGAAGCTTATCTTTTAATTCAAGTTCCTTATAGAGCAGACCGCTGGTATTGAAAAACCGTTTCACCGGCAAGCCGCTGATAGACAGCCACTCTTTTAACTCGTTATAGGACGGGTTGTTTCCTTTGATATTGCGTTGTTCATACGGAATTTCTTTGCTGTCAAGATAGGCTTTCGCCTTTTGACAAGTCGTACATTTAGAATAACATATAAAAAGCATCATTGTTCTCCTTTATCTCTGCTATTTTTTTCGATATTTTTGATTGCGGGCATTCGGCGTTTGCGGCAAGGTCATTTCGATCAAGCCCTGTTCAAGCGCAGGATGCAGATAATTCTTCCTGAAATTCGGTCGATGCTTTAAATCCAACAATTCCATGAGTGTCACGGCAGAAAGTGTTTTATCGCCTAAAGCATCTAAAAGCCGTTTTACTTGATCACTCACATGGTCGTTTTCTTGGTCGCTAATAGCATATTTTTCGAGCGCGTCCCAAATCGCTTGCAGCATATACCGGATAAATTCAGTGCAATCCGCAGAGTCATTCGATGTTCCAAGCGCGGCATAATATTCCTGCTGACGTTCCTTGATCATCGTTTCTACCGGAAGCCACGCAAAAATTTGTTTCCATTTATAAAGCAAAAGCGTTTGCCACATTCTGCCCATACGGCCGTTGCCGTCCGGGAACGGATGAATAACTTCAAATTCATAGTGAAATACACAGCTTTTAATAAGCGGATGAACGGTTGCGTCCTTCGTCCAACGAAGCAAGTCAGCCATCAAGCCCGAAACCGAATCGGCAGGTGGCGCGATATGAACAACTTCTTTCCCACGAAACACGCCGATATTGCCGGAGCGAAACTGCCCCGGTTCTTTCACTAGGTCTTTCATCAAAATTTGATGCGCCGTCAGCAAATCCATCGCATCATAAGGATCAAATTCGAGCAAACGCTCATATGCCTGAAAAGCGTTCTCGACCTCACAAATATCCTGCGGAGGAGCAATAACGCGCTTCCCGTCCAAAATAGCAGTCACCTGGTCCAAGGACAGCGAATTGTTTTCAATAGCCAAGGACGAGTGAATAGACTTGATCCGATTGTTTCTCCGCAGCTTTGGATTTTGCTCCATACCGCTTTGTATCGTCAAAACATCCACACGGGCAGCAATAAGCGCGACCAGATTCAAAATCTCATCGGTGTTTATATAGTTTGGCTTGTACAGAAATCCACTCATCCGGTGACTCCTTTCGATTGCGAACGCGTGTGTTCGTAATTATATAAATCTATTTCAAAAATTCATCGTTCCATTCTCTCGTATTCACACAGCCTATTACAATCCAAGATCGGTTGCTTAACGTATAAATTAGTTTGACCGCAACACCGTCGCAGATTGTAGATTTCTCCCTAATCAAACAAATCACTATTAAGCTCTGTCATACCAAAATCTTCGCTAAATTGATTGACAAGCTCGACAATGCGACGAAGGTAGTCCTGTTGCGTGGTGGCATCCTCTGTTGCTTGCTCAAAAAGCCATTCAATGCCACCACGGAAATAAGCGTGGAATAGGTCAAGATTTGCTGCCAACTTTTCGGGAATTTCATCATCACGAAAGGCGCGGGTTACTTTTTCATCGTCGCTCAGTTCCGAGTTGCGTTCGGTAAGCATAACCAAGCGATAAGCGGTATCTAATTCTCGTTGACGACGTATTATCGCGTCGGCATGAATATTATTTGTTTCTGATGAAGTGTTATCAACTGGTGGCATCCTGTTATAGGCAACACCAATCAGAGGGGCAACACAATAAATGTCAATGGCAGCAGGAAAAATCGCAGCGTTTTTTCCGTATTTTTCAGACTCACTATTTTTTGCATTTGTATTCAGGAATTTGATATAATGAGCATGTTTTCCCTTGACCACATAATCTTTATCAAACATCTGCTTCACCTCCACGAATGATGGAATTTGAATCGCTGTTATTGACTTTTTCAATCAGATAAGCTTTGCCAACCCTGTCGTGCATTGATTCCTTTGCAAATTCCCAGTCTTTCTTCATAACGATGAGGATGACTTGCTCAGCAACGGCAGGGACAATGTTCGCAATACGGCTGATATGGATTTCGTCTGCATTGGAAAACGGGGCATCCATTACAAGAGGATAAGGCTCTGTTGACTTGGCAATTTCGGTATCAATCTCGTCAGTTGTGTCCTCGCCGCGGACTTTGCGACGAGCAAGGTCAACAAGGCCAGTAATAAACGAGAAGTTTTTGACAGCTTCAAGCCCCTTGCTCTCATCAGTCGCTTTCTGTGAGGCTTCAAGCTGAGTGAGCAGGGTGATTTGATATCTGTCATTGATGGTTACACTACGGTGTCCGTGGTACATCTGCTCAAATATACGGTTTACGCTTTCAAGAAGCTGTTCCTTAACCTCTTTCTCCTTCTTCTGATACTCACGGTCAAACCAGTCGAAAACGGCACGAGCATAGGCAATGCAACGCTGGATACGCTTGTTTTTTGCAGTCGAACTTACAAGCCCTTCAATTTCACGCTCATATCGTTTAATATCGCCGTCAGCCTCTCCAATGTCGGAAAGGAAACGCTCATAATCCGTTTGCTTTTCCTTAAGCAAACGCTCATTGTTTCGGTAGTCGCTCTCTACGCGGGCAACATCAGCATCTCCGCTTTCGTCAATACTTTCACTGATATCGTCAAGCTCTTTTCGTTTGTCGTCGATATAATTGAGGTTCGTGGCATATGTAATATGATCATCACGGATGGTCGTGCCAAATTCACCCGCATCAATCTGGTACTGCTCTAAAATTGTCCGCATATCTCTGATTGTTGTGCCAATAAATTCAGGAGGCAAAAGTGCACGTTCATGCAGAATACGTTTTTTTGCACCCTCATTCTCCTCTAAGTCGCAACCACAAAGGCATTTATTGCGTTCAAGAATATAATCAATGGCAGGTTGCCGCATATCAGGAATACCCTCGCCGTCCTGCTTAGAGTTAGCCATAACAGATAGGGCTCGACCAATTATTGGCTGAGCAAAAAATCGAACAGAACCTTTTGCAAAGTCGTCTTTTATTCGTCGTTCATGAGTCGTGATATTACCCTCTGCAATCCTCAAATCGCGTTCAATGCGATCACGTTGATCTTGGAGCTTTTTTGCCCCCTCAAGTTGACGAAGCTGTGTCGCTAGTTCTTCTTTTCTCCGCGTGAAAAACTCAATTTCCTCTTTAGCGTTATCTCGGCGTTCAAACAAGTCTTCACGCCGCTTCATTGCTGCTTCAAGAGAAGATTTTAGTTTATTTGCTCGACTGTCGCTTCCTAAGTCAAGCTCTTTTTCTAACTTATATGTAACTGATGCCGTGCTTTTCGGATCAAGCCGATCACGTACTGATCCGATGACATCAATACCCATTAGACCACGAACAGCAGAAACAACATCACCACGCTTGTTGATGTCGGATATACGTTCACCGTCAAAGAAGAAGTAGTCGGATAATGCCCTCGGTAGAATACGCTCAATGGTGTCCTTGCGGTCGGCAAAGGACACAGGTTGATACTCGCCATTGTCTTCCTTGTACTGGATTTTAAGTGTCGGATCGTCTGCTTTGAGGGTGTAACGCTCTGTCTTTTGAAAACCCTGCTCACGGCGAATCACAAACTCTCTGCCCTCATGAAAAAGGACGATTTCCACGTACACCTTTTTGTGCTCGAAAACGTTCATCGCTTCCTCAACTTCGGCATTGAGCAAGGCACTCGGTTTGAAGCTGCACTCGCCATACAAACACCACAAAAACGCCTGTATCAGCGTAGTTTTTCCGCTTGTGTTCACGCCTAAAATGACGGTAACATTTTTTTCGGGTTCAGTAGAAAAGACGATGGGCTGTTGTTCTCCTTTATACTGCCGAAAGTTGCAAAGTTGTAAACTGTTAATTATCATCTTTGCCCACCTCGAATTCTATGATTTTGCGAATTTTGTCCGTCATCTCGTTCCTCTTGTACTTCTGTGTTTTGAAGTTCGCACGTTCCTCTTGGTAGATTCTGATAATGAGCCTTTTACGAAGTTCGTTATCAATTTGCACGCGAGCGTTGTTAGATTCCATAATTTTTCCCTCCAGCATAGTATAGGTTGTAAAATGAAGTGATTTTATCCTGTAACCTTACGACATCCGATGGGTTCTCAGACAATATCGCAAAGTCTTCCATTCTCTCATACTCCCTGCGTATCAAAGAGTATTCGCTATCTAAATGGAGCAACGGATTCACTGCCGAATCCAAATCCCTTGGAAGCGTAATGAAGTCATATATCTTGGCGTGTTTTTTTCCTTCGGCTTTTCTAAGCACCCTGCCACGTCGTTGGATATATTCTTTAGGATTTGTACTACTGGCTAAGATAAAAGCTGTACGAATACCTGGTATATTCATACCTTCATCAAGGCATCGAATGGCAACTAATGCTTGCAGCATATCGCCATTCTTAAAATACTCCTTGATTTCTTCACGTTCTTTGGCATCTTCATCAGAAGTAAACTTCGATACTCTCATCCCAAGCCTGTTTCCGAGCATTTCAACCACATGATTAATCTGCCTAACATCATCTTCCTCAACCTTCCCCTCGATATAGCTGACATTATTTACTGTCGTTGCCCCACAGTAAATCAGCATCTGATTGTCGTTAACATATTCACTGCTGATAATATCGTAAAGAGCCTTTAGCTTGTTCCTTGCCGATGCGATTAATCTTGCCCTTTGTATTAGGAGCATTTCTGCGGATTTAGGTAGACTTCTTCGATCTGGCTCTTTTCGCAGGATATTAATAATTTTTTCTGTTAGCTCGTTATACGTTTCCAATTCATCTTCGTCAAAGTACACAGGGATTGGATAGTAATAATATGGAGTGAGTTTATCTTCTTTGATAGCCCGTTCAAGCGAATATGTTATGCACTTTTCTCCAAAGAAGTCAAACAGCCTCTGAGTGCCATACTCATCATGGTGTCGTTCCAATGTAGCAGACAAAGCAAGACGGAATTTGAATACTTCCTTCATACAATCAAGCTGTTTTTTGGCTCCAAAGTTATGGGCTTCATCGACTACAAGGCAAATGTTACCCTTCAATTTATCAATTTCGTTTTGAAAATAGTCGGTTGCAAAGGTTGCGTTCGTCGTAATAAAACAAAAATTCTTGATAACGCCAAATCGGAAGTCGCTGACGGCTCTTTTGAAATTCTTCTTCCAATCCTTTGCCGAATAGCAGATTAGTGGGTCTATTCCAAAGTCTCGAATATCAACAACCCATTGCTCAATTAAGTGTTGAAACGGGCAGACTATGATGACACCGAGGTTCGATTTGGTGATTTGGCACAACCTTTCAAGCGCACCTAACGCAGTCAGCGTTTTGCCCGTACCGGTGGCCATGTCGAACATTCCACAGAAGTTTCGCTTTTCCCATTCGCCAATGGCTTCTTTTTGATAATCGTAGAAGCCGATGTGAGCGGGTTTCTTAATCCAACAGTCACATTTCTTTAGTGGAATAGAACCGAATTGCTCTTTGTCAATATCAAAGTCAGGTTTTGATCGTTTGTATCTGTCAATGATTTCTTGATTCAGTTCAGGGAATTCAATAATTTTAATGTTGGGTTCGCAGTCGCTCCAAATAGCTGCAAAGGTTTGAGCTTTTTTCTGAACACGGTCTTCTTCGCCGTCCCACGAACAAAAGACATCAATAGATTCATAGTTGACTGTAAACGCAGTTCGGGACTCATTCATTGAGCCAGAAAATGCTACGACATTTCCCTCTGCATCTTCAATCAATCCCATTTTTTCGTGATACATTCCAAGCTCACTCTCATCTTCTGTGAGGGCTATTTTTACGTCAAGATAACCGTCAGCGATTAGGTTCGCCAAGAGATTGAGCCGTGATTCTTCATCATGATTTTGCGCTTCTCTAAGCTCACGGAGAACAGCCCTCTTGACAATATCTTCACGCAATTCATAGCCCTGACGAATAGACTGAATATCTTCGTCAGAAAGATAAGGGGAAGCGACTAATTGAATTTTGCCACCATTTTGAGTAAGGGCAGCAATACCCTTGGATATTTCCACAAAAGCAGAAGATGAAAAAAATCCAACGGCACGTTTATAAGAGATTGCTTGGCTGAGCAATGGCACAAAGAAATCCTGCGCCACTTGGTCAAGTAATGAGCGGTACTCTTTCTTAATTTCGATGTCGCGTAAACTCATAGCTTTTCCTTTCTCACGAGTTCTCGTGGATGTATTTTAAAACTTTTTCAAGTGCCGCAAAATCATCATCTGTATTGAAGTAGCTTATACTGAAACGGACGGTGCCAGCAGGAAATGTTCCCAAGAAGCGGTGGGCGTTAGGGGCGCAATGCAATCCTGTTCGCACAGCAATGTTGCGCTCACTGAAGATTTGCCCGATATTGTCGCATCCAAATCCGTCAAACACGGTAGAAACGACGCCAATGCTCTTGTTTGCCCCCTTGTGTGAGATGATGCTGATATTATCAAATTGCCGCAACAATCCAATTAAGCGGTGACAGTTAGCTTGTTCGGTCTTGAATATTTCCTCGATTCCGATACCTTTTGCCCATTTGAGAGCGGCGTTAAGTCCGGCAATGGCTTGAATATTAGGACTTCCCACTTCGTATCTGTCGGGTACTTCGTCTGGAAGAAGTGGGTTTGCGGAATCTGTTCCTGTGCCGCCATAGAGAAGCGGTTCGGGTCGGGCCTCTGTTTTGCATATAAAACCGCCTAAACCTAATGCACCGTAGAGCGTTTTATGAGCAGCAAAAACAACGTAGTCTATGTTTTCGTTATTAAGGTTAGTGTCCACAAGCCCCATCGTTTGGCTCATATCAATTACATTGATTGCACCATGCGGCTTAGATAGTGCACAGATTTCAGTAATCGGAGCAACCATGCCGCAGACATTGCTTGCGTGGCTAATGACTACCAAATCAGGCTTATTTTCAGCAAACTGATACTTGGTTTTTTCGAGGTCGTATGTATAGTTTATCTTATCAAAGGTCAATGTCAACACATTGATCCTGTAAATTTGAGATAGATAGTTGATAACTCTTACCACAGCGTTGTGCTCAAAAGGAGAAAGGTATATATTTAAACCATCTTTGAGGATAATGCTCCGTAAAATAAGGTTAAGTGCTTCAGTAGCAGAGGATGTGAAAACAACCACATTGTTAGGACAATGGTTGAGATTGAGAAGCAGCTTGCGGGTTTCGGCAACCAGTGCCGCAGCTGTTGCCGCTTGCTTGTGCTGACCACGTCCAACATTTACGCCATACTCACGGTAAAAGCTATCCATAAACCGATAGACCTCCTCCGGCTTAGGGAAAGTCGTTGCGGCATTATCAAAGTATGCGGATGTCAATTCGCTCACCTCCAATCAATTTTTAAGCTGTTGTAAAGTAATTCCTGTCAATCTCATATAGTGACAAGTCTTCGGTTCCTATTAACCCTACGCCGCATTTAATCATTAAATCTGTTAGCTCATCACCATCAATAAGTTTAATGGTTTTTTCTTGCAGAGAATGCGCATATTGAATTGCATCTTTTGAAAAATGAGCGGTGGTAACAAATACACCTTTTCGAACATTAACCATTGCCCCAAGAAATTGTTGAATGGTTGCTCGTGAAATTGTCTTTTCGCGAGATAAACACTTTGCTTGAATTGTGATTTTGTTCAATCCAAATAAATCTTCATAAATGATTCCGTCAATTCCTCCATCGTGACTTTTTCCAGTAACTTTTCCCGAACCATTGTCGCGGCCATAACCTAATTTAATCATCAAATCAACAATTAGCTGTTCGAAATATGCAGCTCTTTCTTCTTTCGACTTACTCTCGTCAAGAATTGCATCTAATAATTGCTCTTTAATTGACTTGATATGTTTTCTGTGATAACGCAAAATCATTTCTTCTGGTAAAACATCAGAATCTATATTAATAGAGTCTTGTTTGTGTTTGTCAATAAAAAAGTGCAGCGTTTGGCGTTGAAAAAGTGCAGCACCGGCACCAACACCAAGATTGCTTAAAATATTTTGTTTTCAATAGAGCGCCAAGTGCTGCATTTTGCGCTG
>Ga0123353_10003568_pt1 | contig 19700 bp, 17 predicted proteins | sample TergutLab28metaG_3_FD_92763 | JGI IMG/M metagenome (GOLD analysis project Ga0123353, IMG submission 92763) | Labiotermes labralis P3 segment gut microbial communities from Petit-Saut dam, French Guiana - Lab288 P3 | ecosystem: Host-associated > Arthropoda: Insects > Digestive system > Gut ... | reverse complement strand
CGCCTGAGCATGACTAAATCAGGTTCGGAAAACGGCATCGCAACATATGAGTACGACCTCAACAACCGGCTGACCAAGGAAACCAACGCCGATAATACCGGCATTCACACCACCCAGTACACCTGCGACCACAACGGCAACCAAGTGCTGAAGTACTACTGGAGCCTGACTTCTCCCAGCGGAGGGACGCCCTCGGTCTTCCTGCAGCCTGGCGGCGGGCTGGACACATTCGTCTATGATGGGCTTAACCGACTCATCGCGGTGGAGGTGGGCGGTGTTCAGGCAGAGTACACGTACAAGACAGACGGCCTGCGCATTTCGAAGACTGTAGGCGGGAATACCACTCGGCACATCTGGGACGGTGCTAACATCAGCGCTGAGACAGATGATACTGGTGCGGTTATTGCCGTGTATGTCAGAGGTGTTAACCTTATCCTCGCAGTAGACAATAACGGCGTAAACTACTACCTCTTCAACGCTCACGGGGACGTGGTGCAGCTGGCGGACTCAAACGGCGTGGTAGTCAAGACCTACAAGTACGATGCCTTTGGGGTGGAGTGGAATCCAAGCTCCAGTGACGCGAATCCCTTCAGGTACTGCGGGGAGTATTGGGATGGGGAGACGGGCAACTACTACCTGAGGGCTAGATATTACGATCCGGCGGTGGGGCGGTTCATAACCGCTGACACGCACTGGAACGTCGGCAATATGATTTACGGGGATGATCCGGAATCTCATGGGTTTGGTGTTGCTACTGAAATCCAGCAAATTATTGCGCACATGTTTATAAGACAGGCTGTGATTGCAAGAGTTATCAACGAAATATATGCAACCCCCTGTTTGTCAAGCGAAAATAAAATTACGAATGCTCTCAGGTGGAGCCTAGGACAACTAACTAGTGAAGAACAACAGGCTTTAGAGCGAGAAATCAAGAGCTTTCGCAGCATATCCCTCGAAGCTATTATTCAGAGCGGCAATTTGTATGTGTATTGTGCAAATAACCCAATAAAACATATAGACCCCAGCGGAAATTGGTTTTGGGTTGTTGTTGGGGCAGCGGCTGGTGGAATTACTGCATATAATATCGGCAAGGCAGATGGTCTAAATGGCAACGCATTGGCACTTTTTACCACTGTTGGAGCGGCTTTAGGAGCGTTGGTTGGTAACAGTTTAACGCCGCTACTTAAACCATTAGCGCATATTTTCCTAAATATTAGTGCAGGAACCTTTAAGGCTATAGGGTTTGTTTCACAAATTGGTGGATTCAAACTTATGATGCATGGGGATCATCATGAAAAGGGAATACATGTCGTGCTACAAAGGCTTGTAAATGGAGTGTGGCAAACGATATTTGAAAAGGGGTTTAAGTAAAAAATTTGAAAACTATTTTAACTAAACCATTAGGGTTAAGAAAAAAGCCATGGGAAGGAATATCTGATTATAAATGTGTTGCTATACTGGATAGCACAAAAGATAACATTAAGAGAGCAGTTATAGATAAGGCAGCGCATTTATTTTCTATTCACAGTGTAGCATTTGCTATCATTTGGTTTTGGGATGGAGGTGCTTCTCTCGATTACTATCGAAAAAAGTTAGCAAGCATTACGCTTGTATCAAACCGAGACGATTATTTGCTGTATGAAATAAAAAGCGTTTTGGATATTGAGAATCTAATATCAATATGGGGGGACTGCGATGATCTAAATATCATTTTCCCCCAAAATGCTGATACTTGGAGAAGTATTACCAAAGAGACATTTTATAAAAGTTATAACAAGTATTGCAATGATGTTATCTCCAGAATTACATCCTCAAATGCAATAGTTAGTGATACTGGGGATGGTGAAGAAGCAGAATTTATTGTTTCAAATGCTCTATTTGAAAAGGTGTTTTGTTGACATTCGGTTGTATTGTGGGCACTCGTTTATACTATCTACCAATGCGTACCAGGCTCACAGTGGGTCTATGTTTTATAGGGAGCTTGCGTATCTCATCCGGATGGGCTATAACATAGTTAACGATGGATGGATGTTGATAAAATAGTTGCCTTTTCGTTTGTTACGCGAGCAGTAAGTATCAGCATCGAAAAACTGGAGAGCTAAAGATGTTTACAATTATACGCAAGTTGCGTACCAAGCATGAGATTATTGTGAAAGAATGGTACGACAACCTTCACCAACAGATTACATATGTGCTAAGTAACTCTCAGTACTATTTGATCTCACTAACCGTTGATTACAACCATATGGGAAATGCCATCGTGGTGGTATGCTCAAAAAATAGTGGCACAGTCTACAGGTTTATTGATGACCGAGGGGACATATATATCGAGAGAAAATTCGGAGAGAACGGATGGGGATTATTTAAATGTGCTCCGCGTGAAATACACGAACATCCAACTCAAAATCCTTATTCGCTGCTAATTACAACAATTACAGAGTTTGTACAAATAGTTGAATAATCTAAATCTACCTACACGGCACTTTTGACTAAACCAAAACGCATTATGATGAATAAACTAAGCCTCAAAGTTCTGAGCATAATCCTGTTGCTGGCGATGCTTTTGCAGCTCTTCCCGGCCGACTACGCCTCCACCGCCTCCCAGTCTCCCTGGCACACCACCTACACCTACGATGAGCTGGGGAGGCTGGTCACTGTAGCTGAGAACAACATCCCCGAAGCTGTTTATACCTACGACATCAACGGGAACAGGGCGTCTCTTGCCTACGCCAACGGGACATCGACAAGTTACGCCTACAATCTGGCCAATCTGGTGACCTCATTAACGAACAGTGACGGGAGCGCCGTCCTGTCATCGTATGGCTACACCTACTACCTCGACGGCAACCAGGCCGCCAAAACTGACCATACAGGCCTCATTTCCACCTACATCTACGACGGCCTCGGCAGGCTCACTTCTGAGACGGAACACAGTTCTGGACTCTTCGCCCAGAGCTATTCCTACACTTACGACCTCTCGCACAACCGCCTGAGCATGACGAAATCCGGTTCGGAAAATGGCATCACAACCTATGAATACGACCTCAACAACCGGCTGACCAAGGAAACCAACGCCGATAACGCCGGCATCTATACCACCCAGTACACCTGCGACCACAACGGCAACCAAGTGCTGAAGTACTACTGGAACCTGACCAATTCAACTGGAGGGACGCCCTCGGTCTTCCTGCAGCCTGGCGGCGGGCTGGACACATTCGTCTATGACGGGCTTAACCGGCTCATCGCGGTGGAGGTGGGCGGTGTTCAAGCAGAGTACACCTACAAGACGGATGGCCTGCGCATTTCGAAGACTGTAGGCGGGAATACCACTCGGCACATCTGGGATGGCGCTAACATCAGCGCTGAACTGGACGATATTGGCACCGTTATAGCCGTGTATGTCAGAGGTGTTAATCTGATCCTCGCAGTAGACAATAACGGCGTAATCTACTATCTGTTCAACGCGCACGGGGATGTGGTGCAGCTGGCGGACGCGGGTGGGGCGGTAGTTAAGAGCTATAAGTACGATGCGTTTGGGGTGGAGTGGAATCCCAGCTCCGGTGACGCGAATCCATTCAGGTACTGCGGGGAGTATTGGGATGGGGAGACGGGGACTTACTACCTGCGTTTCAGACACTATGATCCAAGAATCGGGCGGTTTACGCAGGAAGACCCAATCAAAGCCGGCCTCAACTGGTACACCTACTGCAATAATAATCCGATTCTGTTCATTGACCCGTGGGGGCTGATTCCGTCTATAGACGAAGCGGCGGCGATGGCAAAGCATATTGCGGGAGCAACAGATAGGCACATACGTGTGGATCTTGGTAGCGAGTATGGCGGTTGGCAGTTAATTCATATACATATGCCAGATTGGTATGGCTTAAAAATAGGGGTGTATTCGAGAGTCGTTGGCGGGATAGCAGAATACGCGCTGGTCAGCAAGGGAACGACGGATCCAACATCCATGATCGATGATTTACTGCAATTGGTGGGTATGTCAAAGGCGTTGGAGGAGTCAATCCGGTTCGCCATGAGTTATGTTACTGATTTAAGAAAAACCAACCCTGATGTAGAGGTTACCATGGTAGGGCATTCCAAAGGGGGACTGGAAGCGACGTGGAACGCTATTGTAACCGGTACCAACTGCATAACCTTTAACCCGATGGTAATAACTTTCTTTGGCATAGGCATGATGTCCTATTCTTCGGCAATTGAGGCTCATAAGACAAGGCTATACAAGGGCGAGGTAACAATGAATCACTATGTAGTTGATGGAGACATCTTGAATAAGTTATTTGGGCAATCACAGATTGGAACCACGGTGTATTTACCTACTCAGGCGAAGAACCCATGGTTTTTAAAAATTGGACCAGCCTCACCAATTTCGACGATGGTTTATGGAATTCGAAATCATGTCATGGATGCCGTTGTGAATGCGCTGGCTCAAAATAAAGCTTCGGGCAAGCCGACGGTTGCGCCTCCTCGGTTAATGTGAGAGGTTCTTGCAAACCCTCTCGTTTTCAAAGCAAAAAATCCATTAAGGTATAGAAGCAAGGTATATGGATAAATCTGTGCAAAACAATAGAGATATGGTTTCGAAAGTACTAGGCGTAATGTTATGGTTGATGATTCCAATACTTGGGTTTGTTGTATTTAATATCTCGTACCCCAATCCGCCGATGCCCGAGATAAGATACGGGGAATTCCCGTTTAGGCTAGAGTATGAAATCAACGGGGAACGAATAGTTATTGAGGATACGGTGATATGCGAGTTTGATGGTGTTGGCTGGAATGAAGGGGTAGGGAAACATCGCAAATGGAAAAGTCATTTGGCAAGCAACAAGAAAGAAGAGGACATATTCATAGTAACTGCTGAAAAAGTTAAGATATATTGCTATGTTGGTAGTGCGGAATATTATATGAACGATGAAAGATGGCCTGAACAAAGACCATTGACTCCCCGATTTTATTTTGTGAAATTAAATTCTTGGGATACTACTATGTACTACATAGAAGAATTTATTGAAAAGTATGGGCTTAAGCTAATAAGCTGGGAATTTACTGACCCTATTGTAAATACTTTCAAGTAAAGTAGTTGATGGAGACATCTTGAACCAGCTTTTCGGCAAACCACTCATCGGCAAGACAACAATGTTGCCATCGCCAAATAAACAAAATTGGTTCCAGAAAACATTTTTACCCATACGCACCGAAAATCATGGTATGGATGGGATGATAGCAGCTTTAAAGAAGGCTGGATATGAATAATAGCACCAAGAAATCCCCCAGTTTTCTATCGGCAATGATATTGGCAGGCATGGCATTTTTTGCCTTGTTGCCTATAATGTTTTATATGCATTCTTGTTTACAGCCAAACCCTCCGCGCCCGGAAATCACATACGGCGAGTTTCCTTTCAGAGTAGAATATGAAATCAACGGAGCAATAGTTGTAGTTGAAGATACCATCATCTGTAAATTTGACGGCTTTGATGTTAGCTGGGGTGGTGACGGCAAAACCCGGAAGTGGGCGGTCTTTTTTGCTAGCGGCAGAACTCCCCCAATATTTAAGAGTAGTGCAGATTTAGTAGTTGATGATGTCCATCAGTTGTACTTTTCATTGGGAAATGCGGAATATTATATGGGAGATGTAAAATATCAAAGTAATAGTCTCCATGCATTTAAGGCTACCAAGCAACTTGGCAGCTGGCAGTTGAAAACAATCAATCAGAGTGAACTACTTAACACATACGGAATAAAAGTAATCAGCTGGGAATTTACTGACCCGATAGTGAATACTTTTAAGTAAAGTAGTTGATGGAGACATCTTGAATAGGTTATTTAAGCAATCACAGATTGGAACCACGGTGTATTTACCTACTCAGGCGAAGACCCCATGGTTTTTAAAAATTGGACCAGCCTCACCAATTTCGACGACGGTTTGTGGACTTCGAAATCATGGCATGGATGCAGTGGTATCTTCCTTGAAACAATTCAATCCATCTCCACCACCGGTAATGCCCGTACCGCCAGCATTCCCGGCATCACCGTGGAGGGATACGGTAGTGACGTGCCGTTGACGTCGGTGGATTATCACTGGAGAAGGTAGTATGAGTGCGGAAAAAAAGAAAAGGATGAGCGCAGAAACACTAGTCTTCTTGGTAGCTTTTGGCCTCGTCTTTTTAAACCCTTTTTCGCTCATGTATATTGGCATGTACATAGATACAGCATTTAGTCCAAACCCGCCGATGCCCGAGATAAGATACGGGGAGTTCCCATTTAGGCTAGAGTATGAAATCAACGGGGAACTGATAGTTATTGAGGATACGGTGATATGCGAGTTTGATGGTGTTGATGTTAGCTGGGAAGGAGATGGCAAAACTCGCAAATGGAAAAGTCATTTGGCAAGTGGAAATGATAGAGTAGTGTTATTGGATCTTGATATATCCGAGGCAATCTGCGCCCTGATGGGTTGGGCGGAGTACTACATGGGGGATTCTAATTATAAACCTGACGAGGGGGGACTGATTCCAGATGTCTATATTTATGACGCAAGCCAAACAGTGACCTACCGAGATATTAGTATTGATGATTTGTATTATATTTATGGCATAAGGCTAATAAGCTGGGAATTTACTGACCCAATTGTAAATACTTTTAAGTAACCTCTAATGAACAAAAGGAGCTTCTTTCTTAGCCATCTTCTTACTCTGGCCATCATTCTTGGGCTTGCGCCTGCTGCTTCCTCCCAAGCCTCGTACCACCCCAAACCCCAACCCATTCCCATATGGGGACCCTATCCGAGCGTGACAGCGCGGACTTGGTCGTAGATGGAAAGGTATTATTGATATCGAAAGAGAAGTGCGCGAGGAATGGTGAAAAGTGCTTACTAATGATAGAACTACTTTAATTTGTTACGGAGTTTCGTTTCTTATATACACAGCAATCCTTGCATGGGGACTGTTAGGGAATCATCGCGGCTCATATTTTGGTTATGGTATGCTTAGTTTTTATTTAATAATACCTATGTTATCGCTCGTGATGTCGTTGGTATTGAATATAAGCAATGCTGATTGGAAATGGCTGTATCCTTTCTTATTTGCTATATTGGGAGCTGCTATACCAGCAATAGTATCTTGGACAAAGTTGTCGTCTTGGGTTATGTTTTCTGACGTTTGGCTATTTTGCGTTATACCGCCTTTTGTTGGTTCAATAATAGGATCCATTATTCGGATTATGAAAGGATAACGTCAACGAAGACATTCAGTGATGCAACAAATGTGAAAGTGCCTGGGCTGAATATTTTTACGGCACATTCCAGCATGCACAATCGTATGGGAATATGGGAAGGACACATTGTGCCGGCACTATTTCCATCTGCACCCCAACCCATTCCCATATGGGGACCCTATCCGAGCGTGACAGCGCGGACTTGGTCGTAGATGGAAAGGTATTATGGATTGCCTCTTTTACGCGGCTTCGCTGACTGTGCTTACCGGCTCGGCTTTCTCCATGACGCTGACGGATAGTTCCTCGCCGCTTTCGGACAGATCCACCACCACAGTATCTCCGGCGCTGAACCGTGCGCGCAGCAGGTCCTCGGAGAGACGGTTCTCAATAAGCTCCTGGATGGTGCGGCGTAAAGGCCGTGCGCCGAACACCTCGTCGTAACCCTTGCTGCCCAACAAATCCCTGGCGGCCTCGGTGACCTCAAGGGTGATGTCTTTTTCAGAGAGCTGCTTGGTGACGCTTAACAGCATCAGATCCACGATTTGACGAATCTGCTCTCTTCCCAACGGATGGAAGACCACCACGCCGTCGATGCGGTTCAAAAACTCCGGGCGGAAGGTCTTCTTAAGCTCGCCGGTCAGGTTATCCTTCATGCGCTCGTAGGACTTCTGTTGGATTTTGCTCTCGTCCGAGCGCGATACGAAGCCGAGGGTATTGCCCTTGCGGATAAGGTCAGCGCCGATGTTGGATGTCATAATGACAATCGCGTTGCGGAAATCCACCCGGCGCCCCTTGGCGTCGGTAAGATGCCCGTCATCGAAAATCTGCAACAGGATATTGAACACATCCGGGTGCGCCTTTTCGATTTCGTCCAGCAGAATCAGGCAGTAGCCCTTGCGCCGCACCGCCTCGGTAAGCTGGCCTCCTTCTTCGAAGCCCACGTAGCCGGGCGGCGCGCCCACCAGCCGCGAAACGGCGAATTTCTCCATAAACTCCGACATGTCGATGCGTATCAACGAATTCTCGTTGCCGAACATGAATTCGGCCAGCGCCCGTGCCAGTTCGGTCTTGCCCACACCGGTGGGGCCGAGGAACATGAAGGTGCCGATGGGGTGGCGCGGGTCCTTCAGCCCGGCGCGCGCCCTGCGCACGGATTTGGAAATGGTGTCGATGGCCTCATCCTGACCGACGATGCGCTCGTGAAGAACTTCCTCCATTTTCAGTAGGCGCGTGGTCTCCTCGTCGGCAATCTGCACCACGGGAATGCCGGTCCACATCGCCACCACCTCGGCGACGTCCTCTTTTTTCACTTCGGGTTTGCCCTGCTCCTGACGCGCCTGCCAGTCGCTTTCCATACCGTGTATTTCTTCTTCCACTGCCAGTTCCTGCTGGCGCTTTTCTGCGGCCAGGTCGTACTGCTGCGAGGCTAGAGCAGCCTCTTTTTCCTTGCGTAGCTGGAGTTCCTCCTCTTTGCGCTTACGCAGGGAGGCCGGTTTGGAGCGTTCGCGGATGCGTACTCTGGAGGAAGCCTCGTCAATAATGTCGATAGCCTTGTCCGGCAGGAAGCGGTCGGGGACATAGCGCGAGGCGAAATCGACAGCGGCCCTGAGGGCGCCGTCTTCAATTTCAAGTTTGTGATGTTCTTCGTAACGCGTCTTGATGCCGCGCAGGATTGCCAAGGCGTCCTCTACGGAAGGTTCTTCCACCAGCACAGGCTGGAAACGGCGCTCCAGCGCCGGGTCGCGCTCAATGTATTTGCGGTAGTCGTCGAGCGTGGTGGCACCGATGCATTGCAACTCGCCGCGGGCGAGTGCCGGCTTCAGAATGTTGGCGGCATCCACCGCGCCTTCTGCCGCTCCCGCGCCGACCAGGGTGTGGAACTCGTCGATGAACAATATGCAGTTGCTTACCTGCCGCAGTTCTTCGAGCACCTTTTTGAGGCGCTCTTCAAATTCGCCGCGGTACTTGGTGCCGGCCACGACGGACGCCATGTCAAGCGATACCACGCGCTTGTTTTCCAGTGTTTCGAAAATATCGCCGGAAACGATGCGGTGCGCCAGCCCTTCCACGATGGCGGTCTTGCCTACGCCCGGCTCCCCGATAAGGGCGGGGTTGTTTTTGGTGCGGCGCGACAGAATCTGGATGACGCGTTCAATTTCCTTGTTGCGCCCGATGACCGGATCCAGCTTCCCCGAACGCGCTTCGGCGGTAAGGTCGCGTGTCACCTGATCGAGCGTGGGGGTTTTGGACGGGCCTCTGGCGGTGCGCCCCTTGACGGCGCCCTGCGACAGGAAGCGGGTGATTTCGGCCCTGGCTTTTTCCAGATTCACACTGAACGAATCAAGAACACCGGCGGCCACACCGTCGGCTTCTCTGAGCAGGCCGAGCAACAGATGCTCGGTGCCGATGTAGTTGTGACCCATCTGACGGGCTTCGTCAATGGCGAGTTCGATAACGCGTTTGGCGCGGGTGGTAAGTCCGGTGCTGGCAGAGGAGGCTTTTTCGCCCGGTCCAATCACGTACTCCACGGCGGAGCGCATTTTGGGCAGGATGACGCCCATATTGACCAATACGCGCGCGGCCACGCCCTCCTCCTCCTTGACCAGACCCAGCAGAATATGTTCGGTGCCGATGTAGTTGTGGTTGAGGCGCTGGGCTTCCTCCTGTGCCAAGGAGAGGACGCGGCGGGCCCGCTCTGAAAATTTATCGAACCGGCTAGCCATATCTTTACCTCTTGGGGAAGGCTACGGCCTGCGCCGCAGCTATAATCTAATAAGGGTCATTATAAGGCTAATCACGGAATGCGTCAAAGCTGACGGCACCGGCAGATCATCTTATCCGGAACAATTTGCGCTTGTGTACGGCTGCGGCTGGTTCGCCTTCGGTGTGGCTATGCCGGCATTCCGGCACCGCCGCTCCGGTGTCCCCGCCGATAACGATGCCGAAGGTTTCCAACAGAGTTTCCGTGTTCAGCACCGCTTCCGGCGGACCGAAGGCCACCACGCGCCGCGCTAGCAGCATGACCTGCTGGCATAAACGGGCTTCTTCCCGGATGTCATGAGTGGCGACGAGGAGCGAAGCGCCGCGGCGCAGTTCGCTGTTCATGGCTTGCAGGTACAGCTCGCGCCCGCCGGCATCCAGCCCGGAGGTTGGTTCATCCATCACCAGCAGGTCGGCGCGGTGCGCCAGCACCTGTGCCAGATACACCCGCTGCTGCTGACCGCCGGAGAGCGAGCGCAGAGGTATGTCGGCCAGCTTCTCCGCGCCCATGGTGCGCAGGGCTTCCATACATATGTCGAAGTCGCGGCTGTCCATTTTACCCGTCAGCCCGTGCAGAGGGAACCTGCCCATGCTTACTACATCCACTGCACGCAGCGGCAGTATGAATCCGGCGTTGTGGAACTGCCCCAGATAGGCGATGCGCGATGCGGAGGCGGTGGGGCGTCCTCCGAAGACGGTCAGCTTCCCGGAGCGCGGCGCTAGCAGTCCGACCATAGTTTTCAGAATGGTGCTTTTGCCGGAGCCGTTGGTGCCGATTAGCGCCATGGCCTGTCCGATGGGCAGGGCGAAGTTGATGCCGCTTGCTACGGTATCGTTGGGGTAGCCTACAGAGAGATCGTAAGCCTGTGCTGCGATGGTGTCGGATTGTGATTCCTGCACTCCGGAACCGGTGCGTATGGCGTTAGCCATGCCGGCCTCCGTTCAACGCGGGTGGGCGGCAGCCGCGCATGTTGGCGAAGATGAACACGATGAAGAAAATGATGGTTGCCACCAGTATTATCGACGCTCCCGCCGCCAGGCGGAAATGATAGCTTAAAAGCAGTCCGGCGTAGACCGAGACAGCGCCGAAAATCACTGCCCATGCCATCATGCTGCGGATTCTGCGGGCCAGTAGCGCTCCGGCGCCGGCGGGGGCAATCAGCAGCCCGAAGACCAGCAGCGTGCCTACCGTCTGGAAGGATACGATGATGGTGGCGGCAATCATGAACAGCATAATGTTGTGGTACAGTCTGACCGAGAATCCGGCTACCTGTGCCTGTTCTGGGTCGAAGCTCAGGAGCAGGAATGGCCGTGAACAGACAAATGCCAGTATGCCGATCAGCGCGGCGGCGCCCAACTGTAACCAGATGGACTCCGTCCCGACTCCCAGTATTTCGCCGAACAGAATGGCGGTCAGGTCGCCGCTGAAGGAGCTGGAGCGGGATACAATCACCACCCCAAGCGACAGCATGCCGATAAATAGCAGTCCGATGGCGGTGTCGCTTGACAGGCGCGAGCGCTGTGTTATCAGCGTCACGCCGCCGATCATGCATACTGCCCCTGCCGCCGCTCCCAGCATACCGGGATAACCAAGCAGGAAGGCCAGCGCGATGCCGGGCAGCACGCCGTGCGCCAGCGCGTCTCCGATGAAAGCCATGCCGCGTAGTATCACAAACGTCCCGGCGATGGCACATGTGATCGCTACCAGCACCCCGGCCAACAGTGCGTTCACCATGAACTGGTTGTTGCTGAACGGCGCGATGAAAATATCCATAAACCAGTTTTATTTCAGGGCGTTCGCGACAGTGTGCGCCAGATTAGAGGCGAAGGTGAAGTAGGAGCCGTCGGCGGGCAATCCGTGGGTGGTGACCTCTACCACCTGCGCCCCTGTTTCTGCCGCGATGGCCTGTGCTACTGCCGGTGGAGTACCTGTTTCGGCGAAAATAACCTTTACATCGTGCCGGATAATCAACTGCTTGAGTACCGCCATATCCGCCGCCGATACGGAAGCCTGATTTGAGAGGCTGGGAATGACGGCGCCGATCAGCTGGAAACCGTAGCGGCTGGCGAAATAGCCCATGGATTCGTGACCGGTCACCAGTTTGCGGGAGTCGCCAGGAACCTGTGAGACAATTTCATGGATTTGTTCATTTAGGGCTTCGAGTCGGCTTTGGAGTTGCAGCGAGGCGGCATCCACGTCAATGCCGAGATTAGTTTTGAGGTATTCTGCCAGCGCTGCCACCACCTGCTTCATTGCCAGCGGGTCGGTCCACAGGTGCGGGTCGGCGGCGCCTGCTTTATGTTCATGCCCGTGTTCATGCTCGTGTTCGTGCCCGTGTTCGTGCCCGTGTTCGTGTTCGTCCTCTTCTTCGTGCTCCGCGAGTTCGCCCTCGCCGATGTGCCTTACCTCTATATAATCGGAAGCGGTGAAGATTCTTACGCCGTTCTTTTTAGCCTGCTCAAGGGCTTTCAGCATTCCTTCTTCCAGCCCCAGCCCGTTCTGCACCACCAGGTCGGCGTGATTGATGGCTTCGATGTCACGCGCCGAAGGACTCCACTCGTGGGGATCAAGTCCGTTCGGGACTGACACCGTCACCCGCGCCTGTTCGCCGACAAGCTCTTTCACCAGCGAACCCAACAGGGAGTAGGTGACCACTATGGAAGGCTTGTCAGAAGGCGGCGGCCGGACGCAGGATGCCCCCAGCACGACGGGCAAAATCAACGCGATGGCTACAATCTTTCTCATTCGGTTCCCCGTATCTGGCAACTGCGGCATAGCCCCGTGAATTCCAGGCTATGGTCGGCGATGATAAATCCGGTTTCGCACATGAGTTTTCGCTCCATCTCCTCCAGCCCGCAGGCTTCGAAGTCGACAACCTTGCTGCAGGATACGCATATTATGTGGTGATGGTGTTTGGGTGGACAGCTGGCGTACGAGCAGGCGCCGCCGGAGCGCCCCATGCGGCAAATCAACCCGTCCTCCGCTAGCAGGTTAAGGGTGCGGTAGACCGTCACCAGCCCGATTTCGGGGTGCTTCAGGCGCAGTTTTGCGTGCAACATCCGCGGGGTAAAGTGTGCCTCCATCCCCTCAAGGGCGGCCGCAATCGCCAGGCGCTGCGGAGTGGCTTTGCGCCCGCTGCCTCTGAGCGCTCGTTTGATTTGATACTGCGTCATGGCTGTAAATGAAACTCCTTTTCAACTGGATTATAGAGGGTGGCAGAGGCGATTGCAAGATGCTTGCGTGGGTGTCATGGAAAAATTTTACAGTACGGCTTCTTATACCGGTTAGAATGTCAGGCCGGATGGCGTTTACGCGGGTTCATGCCGGTTCAGCCATGCGGACACTATCCGATGTAAACGTGCCTGATTGTGCGTGTGCCGCGAAAGTTTGACACTGGGCGCGCTTTAGTCTATATTATTCCACTAGTTACTGGGATACCTGTGGCTTTTGTCTCCGGGTCAGGCCGGGGCTGAAATTTAAGGAAAAAGGAGAGCAAGGGGGTATGTTAATGCGGAACAAAATACTTCTGGCGCTTGCAGCAACCTTGGCCGCTCTGGTGGTGGGCATCGTTCTGTCCTTCACCACGTTTAAGACCACGCCGTTGTTTGACAGTGTCGCCGGGCAGTGGGGCATTCTGGTTGCCTCGATAGCCGGTCTGGTGCTGGGCGCGGCGCGCGGCCTGCTGAAAAAGAAGAATGCCATCGAGGGTGATGTGGTCACCCGCCACGGCGTGGGTTCCTTTATTTCACACTGGACCACCGCCGTAGGTATCTTTGCCGCGATTTATTCCGGCGTGATGCTGGGCTTCTTCATCATGAACGGCAAATCTCTCTGGGTCATACCGGTTTTTTCCCAGACCCTCCAACAGGTCATCCCGCAGCTTAATGTGCATTACTTCGCGGTGATTCTGACGCTGTTCGGTAGCCTGTTCTTCGTAGCCGATTATATCGCCACCCGCGACTGGTCGCTGCTCATTCCCAATCTGCGGGATGTCATCCATGGTTTCATCGGGAAATACTTCCTGCGCCGCAAGTGGGATAATGAAGACAAGTATCTTTCCTCCCAGAAGTCGGCCGCAATACCCTATTTACTGGTTGGTCTGGTAATCCTGATTACTGGTGCGGTCAAGACTCTCGCGCATGTGGAGTGGTTGCCAGGGACGGGTATCAGCGCCAGCGCTTGGGGTTGGGCTACCGTCTTCCATGACGTTTTCACGGTGCTGATTGTCCTGTACACCATCGTCCATGTCGGGCTGGTGGTATTGCTGGGCCACTGGCCATCGCTTATCTCATGGTTCACCGGAACCATGCCTAAAGAGACAGTCGAACATCATCATCCCGTCTGGTACGAGAAACTGACGACGGGCAAGAACAAGAGCTAGGAGAGGCTGATATGAATAATAAGAAGCTACTTGTTTTGTTAGCCATGGTGCTGGTCATGCTGCCTGCGGCGGCCTGCGGCCGCACCACCACCCCCGGCGACACCGCCGTTCCGGGCGACCCCGTTCCCCACGCGGTGGATGTGAGGTTTGAGAATTGCCTCGCTTGCCATGCCGCCGGTCTCTTGGCAGCCACAACACCTTTTGACCATTTTGCGCTTGGTTATACCAATAAAGATTGTAGCAGTCTGCCTGCCTGCCATAGTGTAGGCTCTGCTAACCCGCCTGGCACCGTTACGCCGCCTCCTCCCCCTCCCGACCCCGATGGTGAATATCCGGTGCTTGGTGGCACGGCTGGCAAGCTGCCGGCCGGTCATGCAGGGTATTTTGCGGCTCAGATGTGCTATGCCTGCCACATGCCTGGCACGGGCGCGGATCAATATCCGATGGCACCCGTCTGGGCTGGCTCCGTCGCAAACCCTGGGCCGTGGACGGTAACCGAGGGTTCCCCTGGTGATCATACCGGCCGCACCAGCGATGCCACCTGTATAACCTGCCACACAATGCCCTAACGAACAATGGTTTGGAAGAGGGGAGCTTCCATAGCTCCCCTCTTTTTTGTTGAGCGTCCCGTCATGAAAGCGGGGAAATTTTTCACTGCTGCGTGTACGGCGGCACACATAATAACCCGGGCGGCTCGGTGTTTTTGTGCCGTGTTGTATTGATTTGACAGCGGTGTTACAATAAAAGAAAAATAAGATAACAGGGAGCAGAAATATGAAAAAGTCACTTCTTTTTGTTCTTTCCGCGGTTCTGCTGATCGCGATGCTGGCCGCTGGTTGCAACGGAAACGGTGGGACTACTACTTCTACGACTACCGGTGGTACGACTACTGGTGGGACGACTACCGGTGGGACAACTACCGGTGGGACAACTACCGGTGGGACAACTACCGGTGGGACAACTGCCGGTGGGACGACTACTACCACTACGTCCACCGGCGGCAATAAGGTGCTGGGCGACACGGCTGGCAAGCTGCCGGCCGGTCATGCGGGGTATTTTGCGGCTCCGATGTGCTATGCCTGCCACATGCCTGGCACGGGCGCGGATGAATATCCGATGGCACCCGTTTGGGCTGGCTCACTCGCAAACCCCGGTCCGTGGACGGTAACCGAGGGTTCCCCTGGTGATCATACCGGCCGCACCAGCGATGCCAACTGTATAACCTGCCACAAAATGTCCTAACGGACAACGGTAGCATTTAGAAGAGGGGAGCTTTGTGCTCCCCTCTTCTTTGTTTGTGCCGGTGCTGACAACCAGCACAAATGGGTAAATCCGGTCGGAATTTACCGGGTTTGGCGATTTTTGCGCATTGTCTTGACCTGCTGGCTGCGTTATAATAATGCGGAAGTCGGATAAACAGGAGGCAGCAGAGATATGAAAAAGTCATCGCTTTTTGTTCTTTCTGCGGTTCTGCTGATCGCGATGCTGGCCGCTGGCTGCAACGGAAACGGTGAGAACTCCACTACGTATTCACCCACCGGTAATCAGACGACTGCATCTCCAACTACATCCACGCCGTCTTCGACTACCACTACGTTGCCTACGAATACTATTCCGGTGCTGGGTGACGAGGCGGCCAAGTTGCCGGCCGATGCCGACCATGCGGAATATGCGGCGGAGCCACTGTGTTCGAGTTGCCACGGGCCAGGTACTGGCGAACGGGAATATCCGTTGCCTCCATTCTGGGCTGGTTCTGCCCTTAACCCCGGTCCGTGGAGGATAGTTATGGGTTCTGATGCCGATCATACCGACCGTCGTCCCGATGCTTTCTGTATATACGATGTCGCCTGTCTGTACTGCCATACCCGTTGACTGGTTAACCAGCTTTGAAACAGTGGGGAGTCCCGGGACTCCTCCTCTTTTTTTATAGCCATCGTGTTGAAGCAGGGTATCCGCACGTGCCGGAATGTAATATTTCATGCCGGGGTAACTTTTCAGATTCTGTCGCGTTGTATAACGGTGATGTGATGCGGCAATAACAATTGTCAATGTTGAAAATCATCGAATGGTTGACTCTCAGAACATTCTCCAGGGCGGCACATGGGAATACACCTTCACGCAAGCCAGAGAGTGCGAGCTCCTGGTTACAGGCGAAAACCACGACGGCGAAATTGCCGTCACCAAGGGGCGTACGCCCCCATGCTCCTTTTTGTCCTCATGTGTGTTATAATCAGGCGTAAGGATGTCCTAGCGCTTCCCTTGCGCCGCATTGTCCGGGGTTCGCAATATGATCAGAAAAAATCGCAAATTTATAATAGGCGGCCTGATTGCCGTAGTTGCCATAACCGTACTGGTCGTCGGTTATCTCAGGACCGGCGCCTACAGCTACTACAATATCAGCGAGTTCTGGGCTGAAGAAGACTTGCAATCCGGACAGTCGGTGAGCGTCAGCGGCATACTGCAGTCCGGCTACGAGAAACATGGGCTTACCTGGTATTTTACCTTAACGGATGTTGATACGCCGGATACGCTGGAAGTGCTTTACAGCGGTTCCGTGCCGGAAACCTTCCAGGCAGGCCAGCAGATTACCGTTGAGGGCCGTTATGATGCGGAGACGCAGACTTTCCGCGGCACCTCTATCATGGTAAGATGCGCTTCTAAGTACGAACCGGTAACAACCTGAAACAACGGAGGAGGCGGACATGTCTTTCGCGGGTAACGCGGTCATTATCTTGGCGTTTTTGATTACTATTTACTCTATCGCCTCTGCTCTGCTTGATTCACGCGATAATAAATATAGCTTTCCGCCTCTGGCCCGCTGGGGTGTGTTCGCTGCGGCCGGTCTTTTGACGCTGGCTGTCGTTCTGCTTCTGACTGCTTTCCTGACGCATGATTTCAGTTTGCTCTACGTCTATAATTATTCCGCCACTGACACGCCCTTCGCTTATCTGATCAGCGGTTTGTGGGCGGGCAACGCCGGCTCGCTTTTATTTTGGTGCTGGCTGATTGCCGTTTCCGGCGCTGTACTGTTGTGGCGCTCTAACAAGTCTAACCGTCCGCTGATGCCGGTGGCGCTTTCGGTGATACTGTTCAGCGAATTGCTGTTCCTGATTATCCTGATTTTCATCGAAAGTCCGTTTGCGGGTCTTTCACCGGTGCCTGCTGATGGATTGGGCCTGCGGCCGGTGTTGCAGACGCCGCTGATGATTTCTCATCCGCCGACGCTGCTGGCGGGCTACGCGCTGACCACCGTGCCCTTCGCGCTGGCGCTGGCGGCGCTGTATAACCGCACTGTGGACGAAACTTGGGTGCTCACCGCCCGCCGCTGGGCTGTCGCCGCTTGGCTGTTGCTGGGGGTGGGCAATATTCTGGGCATGTGGTGGGCCTATGCCGAACTGGGGTGGGGCGGTTACTGGGCATGGGATCCGGTGGAGAACGCTGGACTGATGCCGTGGCTGACGCTCACTGCTTTCCTGCATTCCAGTATGCTCTACGTCAGGCGCGGCCAGCTCAAGGGTGTCACCACTCTGTTTGCGCTGGTTTCTCTGGTGCTCACAATCTTCGGAGCTTTCCTGACGCGCTCCAACGTGCCTGGTTCGGTGCATACCTTCGGCAGCACCGGTATGACGCCGGTATTCACGGTTTTTCTTCTGACACTTGTGGTCGGCTCCGTCTGGCTGTTTATCTCCCGTCGTGATGACCTCAAAAGCAATCCGGGGGATGAGCGGATTGTCTCGGCCACCAGCACCTTCAGCGTGGCCAACGGACTTATTGCGGCGTCGGTCATCATCATTTTCATCGGTACGGTGCTGCCCTTCTTCATACGCACCAGTCCCGGCACAGACTTCTTTAACCTGACCCAGCTGCCGTTGTTCCTGGCGCTGATACTGCTGGCCGGAATCGCCATGTTTGTTGGCTGGAAACAGCCTGACCCGAATAAACTCGTGCGGCAGCTGCTGTGGCCTGTGGCAGGAGGCGCCATCGCGGTCGTCATATCATTTGCTGTTGGTGGCACGAGCTGGCATGCGCTGCTCGCGGTCTTCATCGTCGGTGCCGCCATAACAGCCACCCTTGTGAAGTGGGCGATGGACGTGGCCGCCCGTGCACGCGGCAAACAGGAGAACTTACTGACGGCCTTCTGCAGGCTGTTCGTGATCCAAAGAGGTCGCTATGGCGGCTACATCGTACATATCGGCATCTTCCTGATGGCGCTGGGAATTATCTTCTCTTCGGCCTACAGGAGCGAGATATCGTCTGTGATGGCCAAAGGCGACAGCGTAGAGCTTCGGGGATACGTGTTTCAGTATAACGGTTACGAAATTTCTCCTATGCAACATAAAGGCGACGGGGTGGTGTGGCTTACTTTCACTGCCGATGTGAGCGTCTCGCGCGATGGTGAAGTGGTGGCGGTGTTGCATCCCCATCGCACTCTCCAGTATGTCATATCAGAAGGTACCGTTACGGGCATCTACCTGGTGAACAATGAGGTGGCCATTGAAGCCGGCCTGATTCGTGATCTGTATTTGATATTCGTGGACTACGATACAACAGCCCATGAAACCACGCAGACGGTGTTGTTGACCATTATTGTTGAGCCGATGGTGTCGTGGATATGGATTGGGGGCGGGGTGCTGTTGCTGGGCGGGTTGCTGTCTTTTAGCGCCGCACTGCGCAAACCAGGGGAAGAATAGCCGCAGTAGGAATCCTAAGCCAAATATCGAAATCCGGGACAACGACCGGAATGCGAATGACGAAGACGCTTCTAAGCGGCTTGGAATTTCCGGTGTCAAAATTTGCACTAATCACGTCCAGATGCGGGTTATGTTTCCATACATACCCTATTGACATGGGGTGTACAATCACAATTAACTATGTCATTGCCAAACAGAGGATCTGCGTCATGAAGAAATTGATACGTATTACCCTTTCTTTGTGCCTCCTGCCTGTCCTGCTGGCCGGTTGTGTTCATTCGCCCACGAACGATATTTTGACATCAGAAAAGCCAATTGCTTCCACCTCTGTCACCACGACTGTTACGGAACCCGAGCCTGTACTTCCAGACGGAGATGAAGATATGTTTCCTGACGGAGTAGCGTTGATACCGGAATACCCGACCTATCCGGTTGATGTGGATTGGATAAATGTCGTATGGAGAAATGATTCCGACAGAGAAATAAACTTTGGCGTCTACAGCAGCCTTCAGAGAAAGGTGGGCGATGGATGGGAGGGAGTTGAACCTGTCCGCGATATATTTACGTTTTTGATTCCTTTTGTCCTCGCACCACACTCCCAAAAAGAGCTTTGGTATGGTATAAACTTCTACTATGG
>Ga0123353_10003567_pt1 | contig 19702 bp, 20 predicted proteins | sample TergutLab28metaG_3_FD_92763 | JGI IMG/M metagenome (GOLD analysis project Ga0123353, IMG submission 92763) | Labiotermes labralis P3 segment gut microbial communities from Petit-Saut dam, French Guiana - Lab288 P3 | ecosystem: Host-associated > Arthropoda: Insects > Digestive system > Gut ... | reverse complement strand
GTCTTTGATGTTTTAGACCAGAGAAAATACCCAGCACCACCGCTGACTGAATTCAATGAAACCGCAAACAAAGCTTTTGCATATATCAAAGAAGGATGCGAAAAGAAAATCCCCGGCCGCACTACTCGTGATATAGCCATAGGCACCGGTGCGGCTACTGGTTTAGCAAATGGTCTTGTTAATTGTGCTTGGAATGGCATTCAACCATTACCGTTTCCCTTTACTAATACTCCTACTATGTCTAATTGGCGGCCTCCTAAGTGGGAAGGTACTCCGGAAGATAACTTCCAAACTCTGCGTGCTGCTTTACATCATTTCGGCGTTGACAATCTCGGTGTTATTGAATTAGATGAAAAAAGCAAAAAATTACTAAGCTGGTTTATGCACTATGATAGTAATACTACCGATGGTTATATTACTAATGCCGAAGGTGGAGAGGCTGTACAAGGCAGCACTACTAACCAAATTTACCTACCTACTTCCGCTAAATATGCTGTCACCTGGAGCACCCATCAGAACTATTTATTCACCCGCCATGTGCTTACTAAAGGCGACTTCAACGGAGGCCTAGGTTATAACAACGTGCTGGGTCTTGATCAATATCGTGCCTATTGTGATGCTAACAGAGCCGAACATTATATATACCGCTTTGTGCAGCATCTTGGTTACAAAATATTCACGCAAATGAATAATGCTGTGACAGGTGCTGGTCATACTATCCAAGACATAAACGTTCCTTTCGGTATCTTCGCCGGTTTGGGTGAATTGAGCCGCTCTTCTATGCTAATGACCCCCACTTATGGCGTAATGAATCGCAAGACTTCTGTATTTATAACTGATATGCCTTTAACCCCTACTCCTCCTATTGATTACGGCGGAATTGAATTTTGCAAAGCTTGTATGCGTTGTGCTGAAGTTTGTCGCGGTGGTTCTATATCTACAGAGAAAGAAGGTAGTTGGAATACTGACCATACTAAAGGTCAGCGCCCAGGTTATTTTGCTTGGCATTTGGATTGGGCTTCCTGCCGAAGAGGCGGCGGCAATATGTATTGCTGTAATTGCTATACTGTATGCCCGTTTAACCATCCTAATGATGGTCTTATTCATCCAGTAGTGCGCATGGTTGCTGCCAAAACAACTTTATTTAACGGCTTTTTTGCTAATGTCGACAGATATATGCAATATGGCAAACCTTACTCAGAGAAAGAACTTGATAACTGGTGGTACAGAGATTTCACAAATTATAAGGGTGATACTACCGTCAATGGCGGTACCTTAAAGTGGAATCTATAGATTTAGATACTCATTAAGATGACGTTTAGTGAAGAAGACCTTAATTTACGATCAAATTAAGGTCTTCTTTGTTTTTGTTATTTGTGAGTATAAAATTATTACAATTGCGAATGTCTTGGCTGGGGAAGAAGGATTCGAACCCTCGCATACGGATCCAGAATCCGCTGTCCTACCACTAGACGATTCCCCAAAATTTAAGAAAACGCCAGATTATAAACCCCACCAACGGAACTGATAGTAAGGAGCAGGCTCAATAAGCATCATACCGCCAACTAAAACAAAAAACAAACCGAAGCAGAAGAAAGCTACACCGAAAATCACTGTCCAACCGGCAAATTTATCAATCAAATCATGCATAAAACATACCTCTTGTAAGTTAGTTTATATGTAACTTGTATATCTTAAGCTTTTTTTACGCTTAAAGTCAAGAAATGAGCAAATGACTAAAACAACAAAATATTGACAAGCATACCTATTTTTCATAATATGGGCTTATGAAAGATATCAATAATTTTGAGGATACTTTAGGTATACGTTTTCAAAATAAAAAACTGTTGGCAAGAGCTCTTTCACATAGCTCCTACGCCAATGAAAAAGGATCGGTAGATGCTTTTTCTAACGAGCGATTGGAGTTTTTGGGAGATGCTGTATTGGGAATTATTGTAGCAGAACGAATCTATCGCGACCATCCCGAAAACCAAGAAGGCAGTTTAACGCGTATGCGCGTCTCGGTAGTGCGCGGCGATACTTTGGTTAAAGTAGCTAGAAGTCTTAATATAGGAGAGTATTTAAGATTAGGCAAAGGTGAAGCTAAAAGCGGTGGTAGTAATAAACCAGCCAATTTAGCCGGTGCTTTGGAAGCTATTATCGGTGCCATATATTTAGATTGCGGCCTATTGTGTGTCCGTGATTTTGTGGAAAAGCATTTTGCTAAATACATAGAGATGGCTTGGCGGGCTTCAATAAATATAGACAGCAAAACAAGGTTGCAGGAATATTTTCAAGCTAAAGGACGTGGTATTCCTCAATACCGCTTGGTAAATAGCCATGGCCCTGATCATAAAAAACATTTTGTTGCAGAAGTATTGTTAAATGACATAGTGCTGGCTTGCGGTCATGGATTAAATAAAAAAGAAGCTCAGGAAGCAGCAGCATCAGCTTATCTAAAAAGCATGGACAATCAACAGCAAAAAAGCTAAAATATATTTAGTTCTAAGAAACGGAGATGAATAAAAATGGCCAGCAAAGATAAAGGTGGCAAAGAAACTAAAAAACCAAAGAAAAGCAGCATGAAAGCTGTTTTAGGCGGCGAATTCATGGAGGCCAATGTTGAACCTACGGTAATCAAAAAAGGTAAAAAGAGAGAATAAGCTCTTATCTCTGAAATTTATAAAGCAGGCTTGCATGCAAGCCTGCTTTTTTGTTTATGAGCAATATCTAAGTCTACCAGTCTTCCATCCCACGATAGCCTTCGGCTACCAAGTCTAGATAGGTCGTTTTAAAGCCCATATCGGCCGATATTTCGGCATCCACCTCTGCTGATTCACCATAATATATTTTTCCCAAGTCTTCACTACGACCTAGACCGCCATCGTTGCGACATATATAATGACGAGTAGCTTCAATGATAGCTACGTCAAAAGGCAAAGTAAAATACATATCAGCCAGCACTTTATCTATGCCAAGTTCATTAAAATTTTTCCAATCGCCAGTCTTTTTATCCACATATTTCGTTGGTGGCAACACCGAAAGAAGGCTGGCAGTAGCCATCATAGCCTTCTTGCGACGACTTTTTAAGGGAGTAGTAGTAATAAGATAATCAGAAGATAAAATGACACTTGGCACCCAAAAAGTAGAGATAGCAAACGGCTTTGGCAACGGATTTTCTACCTCAACACATAAACTGTCAGCTACATCCATTACCAGAACTCTATCAAAATCATATTTTAAACTAGCAAATATCTCTTGGACGCTTTTATTGCTGCGTGAACTGGCCAGTAGCACAATATCGGTTTTGCTGACTTTGCGTATACCGCTTATGATATTACGCAAAAGTTCGCGGCTAGTGGATAGAGGATACTTGCCACCCTCTACTACGGTAGGACATATAACTACGCGACGTGCTCTAGCCAGCGAGACCGGCGCTACAAACTCAAATTTGGCTGAATCTTCCTTCAAAGAACTATCCCTGTATTTGCTAGATGTAAAATTTTATCAAATTGACAGCTTGCAAATTAAGTGGTCGGTTTTATTCCACAGTCTATTATTTTATCATATTATATGCTTATCTACCACGATTAATTAACAAAACACGTAAAATTTTATTATATGTTTACAATATATTTACTGCAAGATGGCATATGTTAGTTATCTTTTAATTACCGTTTGATTTATGTGGAAATAGCTATTTTATATAAATATTTAATTACAATTTTACGTTAATCTTCAACAAGGCTGTATTGCGCAACCAAGGCTATTAAAGTAGCGGTAGGCACACCAGTAGCTCCTTTAACTATATGACCAATCGTAGCGACAGCAAAAGAAGGGCCGGCAATATCTAAATGTACCCAAGGAGTATTGTCTACAAACTCTTGGAGGAAAACGGCAGCCGTAGAGGCTCCGGCATAATCTCCACCAGTGTTTTTAATATCAGCTACATCGCTCCTAATCATATCACTGTATTCTTCTCCAACTGGTAGTTCCCACATATTATCGCCGGCATATTGACCGGCCGCCTGTACCTCATTTAAAAATCCCTGATTATTAGTAAAAGCAGCTATAGTGTTTAAACCTAAGGCGCGCATAGCCGCACCGGTCAAAGTAGCAATATCTATCAGCCTTTGCGGCTTTAAATTGGCTAAAGTATAGGCTATGGCATCAGCCAGAATTAAACGGCCCTCGGCATCAGTATTAAGGATTTCTATAGTCTTGCCGCTATAAGCCTTGACTACATCGCCAACTTTAGTAGCTTTGCCGGAAGGCATGTTCTCGGCCAGTGGTATAACGGCTACCAAATTAATTTGCAAGCCCATTTGTGCAGCTGCCACTATAGAGGAAAGAGCCGCAGCAGCACCAGCCATATCGCTCTTCATATCACTCATTGAACTAGGTGGCTTTAGACTTAAGCCACCACTATCAAAAGTAATGCCTTTGCCTACCAGAGCCAAATTTATTTTGTCGGTAGCAGAATCACCTTTATATTGCATAATGATCAAACGAGGTGGTACATCACTACCCTTGCCAACAGCAAGAAGCGCATTAAGACCCTTATCTTTCAGATCAACTTCGCTAAATTCTTGATATGAAAGTTTATTTTCAACGGCAATTTTTTGAGCCATAGTAGCAAAAGTTGCCGGATTTAAATCGCCAGCCGGTTCATTTACAAGATCGCGGGCACGCATGACAGCTGATGTGATAATATCAGCTTCATCAGCACCGGCACGAGCCTCGGCTATACTATCCTTAACATTAATCAATATATTTAAAGCAGTCAGTTTATCTTTTTTACTGCTTTGGAATTTATCAAAAGTATAGGCACCCAGCCAAGCACCCTCAGCGATAACTTCTGCACTCTCATCCAAACTCAAATTTCCGCTTAAAGAAGGTAAATAACAAGTCAAGGTGCCATCTTTGCTAGCAGAAGCTAAACGCGCGCAACAAGCTATGGCTTTACGCGCTTGAGTGCGACCATATTCTTCTTTTTTACCTAAGCCCACAGCAATAACCCTTTTAACCGGCAAGTGATTCATAGTCAATAAAGTAACGCATTCACCAAGTTTGGTTTTTATTTCTTTATCCTTATGCATGATTTTTAAAGTACCATCCAAAGCTTGATCAAAAGCCTTAAGAGAAACACTAAAAGAGGCTCCCTCAAAAAAACCTAGTGCCAAAGCACCGCCGCTTACCTGTTTTATGTTTGTTATAATGTTAGTTGCCATATTCTTGAAGTCCTTTTCTGATGACAGATGCTGCCATCTCGTATACATTTTCATCGGTGCTGTTTAACAGCGTATGCTTGTGTTTTATGGGTTCTACCCATAAAGACAATTCTAAATATACTTCATAGTCAGCCTGTGAGTTATTTTGCGGATCCAGCTGGCGTTTTTTAAGCCGTTTTTGTATTTCTTCTAAATCGCAAACTACTTTAAAAATAAAAAGCATAGTATTTGTACGCCCGGCTATATCGTAAATACGCTGCCGATGATGTTCTCGCAAATTAGTTGAGTCAAAGACCACGCAGTTGCCCTCTTGCACTAATTCTTCACCGCGTGCCAAAATAGCTTTGAAAAGACGGGTGTCTTCAGTATAGCCATGATTGGCAGTGGTACCGATAAGCTTATTGCGTAAAAAGTCCGACTCTAAATGCACGCAGTTAAACTCAGCACACAGTCGTTTGGCAATATAAGTTTTACCGACGGCCGGCAAAGCACTCATCATAACTATAAAAGGCTTAGCGACCCTATCCAAAGAGGGTGTGTGATAGCGTATTATCTGCAAATCCCGATCAAAACTACACATAATTTATTATACGTCATATTATGGCTATTTGCTGTAAAAACAATACTAAAGACCAAATATTTTTAGCCTCTTACGGCAAATAAGGCATGCTCTACTGCTTTAAATATCTTCGGCAGACTTTCTTGAGCACTGTTTATTTTTAACCATTGGGCACTAGGCTCTTCCGACTGATTTTTTAGCTTTAGATATACCTGCCAATCGGCATCAGAGGAACTATTGCCGGCGATAAGGCGCTTATTTAGCCGTCTTTGTGTTTCCTGCTCATCAGTCTCAAAATAAACAACTGCCACAGGTACACCTAAAGCTAAACCGCTATCATAAAGATTTTGACGTAATACTTCATATATATTAGTGGAATCCATAATTACAGCATAGCTGTCTTTAATTAGGCTGTTTTTTAAATTATAAAGTGCTAAATAAAAACGTGTGCTTTCGTCAGCACTGTAACTGGGTGGATTAAACATTTTTTTGCGTAAATTATCACCTTCCAGCACTACCGCCGCATGTTTTTTAGCAAAACGACTGGCAAAATAGCTCTTGCCGGAAGCTGGCAGTCCAGAAAGAATAAGCAGAAAAGCTTTAGGGCTTGCAGGCGGCAATTCTAGTATCAACTGCCGTAATAATTGTCCGTCTTCATCAGGGTCGCAGGTAACATTATGATAAGTAACTTTGGCCATATGCCAATTATAGTGGAGAAAAGACTGCTTGACAAAAGTTTTTATTGTCTATAAAATAACAGACAGTTGAATATTGCCTAACACAAAAGCTGTGAACAAGAATAGTACATTTTAAGGGCGGCCTTACAGAGAGTTAAACCTAGGATGAGAGTTTAGCGGTAAGCCGAAAATGGAATGGGCTTGGGAGTTGCAGGCCGAACAGATTTTTACCTCAGTAGGTTTTGCCGCAAGAGAAGCGTTATCAGATCTTAGGGTATCGGGCCTTAGGCCCCGTATCTGTTAAAGTGCGGTTTTCCTGTACTGGAAACCGAAAAAGGGTGGCACCGCGGAGTAAACCTTCCGTCCCTTTAAAGGACTGAAGGTTTTTTATTTTTAGAATAGAGAGAGGAAAGATAATATGGCTGCTACCGACAAGATGTGGCGAGGCTTAGATAAATAACCCCCGATTTTTAAAAAAAATCATATTTAAATATACGAGGAGAAAATAATATCATGTTTAAGCAAACAAAATTTGACTTGCCGCAAAGCAAATTACCTACCGCTTGGTATAATATTCAAGCCGATCTGCCGGTACCTCTGCCACCGCAATATAATCCCGTTACTAAAGAACTGCTGGCTCCGGCCGATTTAGAACCGCTTTTTGCCCGCAAGTTAATAGAACAGGAAGTAAGTAAAGAGCGATATATAGATATCCCCGGCGAAGTACTTGATAAATACAAGCTTTGGAGACCTACTACCCTACACCGCGCTTTAGCGTTAGAAGAATATTTGGGCACGCCGGCTCGGATTTATTATAAATATGAAGGTATGAATGCCGCTGGTTCGCATAAGCCTAATTCGGCTATACCGCAAGTTTACTATAACAAAAAAGAAGGTATCTCTCGCTTAACCACCGAAACCGGTGCCGGCCAGTGGGGCTCGTCGCTGGCTATGGCCTGCGCTTTCTTTGGTTTAGAGTGCAAAGTATATATGGTGGCCGCTTCTTACAAGCAAAAACCTCATCGCAAAACGATGATGGAAACTTGGGGTGCCCAATGCGTTTCTTCCCCCAGTCAAGATACCCAAATCGGCCGCAATATATTGGCTACAGACCCCGACTGCGGCGGCTCTTTGGGCTTAGCTATCTCAGAGGCTTTAGAAGATGCTCTTAACAGAAATGATACTCACTACACCCTAGGCTCAGTGTTAAACCATGTTATTTTACACCAGTCAATTATAGGTCTTGAATCTATGGAGCAGCTTAAAATAGCCGGGGAAGAAGGAGCTGATATTGTCATAGGTTGTGCCGGTGGTGGCAGCAATCTAGGCGGCATCTGCGTTCCTTACGTCAAACAAAAACTGGAAGGCAGAAACATACGTATTATTGCCGTAGAGCCAGCTGCAGCCCCTTCGCTTACCAAAGGCAAATATACTTATGACTATGGAGATGTGGCCGGCTTGACCCCTATTATGAAGATGTATACTTTAGGACATACTTTTATGCCAGCTCCGGTGCATGCTGGCGGTCTACGTTTTCATGGTATGGCGCCTATAATAAGCCACCTACGTCACTTAGACCTTATAGAAGCATTGGCAGTTAACCAAAACAATACTTTTAAAGCAGGCGTCATCTTTGCCGGCACCGAAGGTATTATCTCTGCTCCGGAGTCTATGCACGCTATACATGCCGCCATAGAAGAAGCTAACAAGTGCAAGGAAAGCAAAGAGGAGAAAGTGATTCTCTTTAATCTTTCCGGACATGGGCATTTTGATATGAGCGCTTATCAGCAATATCTAAACGGCAGTCTGGAAAAATATGAGTATTCCTGTGATGAAGTGGAAAAATCTCTCCAAGAACTACCTTTAGTTAAAGAGTAATAAATTATTTTTGTTAAAAAATCGAAATAATACTTTTTGTAGCATATTATATACACAAAATAATGGTGATGGTATACTGACCATCACCATTATTTTGTGCCCATCTTTCTGTAATCTTTAATTTAATAGCAAACGCACAGCGAACAAAGCAACGTGATGAATAAATGCCAAGAGTTTTAATGCACCAATTAAGATGATTGTTGCCAACTTTAAAGGTGCGCTACTTAAAAAAGATAAACTATCTCTGAGAAGAAATGTCGAAAATGAAAGTTGTATAAACAAAAAAATATTTCAAAACAAAGTTATCTTTATAATTATCATACCATTACCATTCGGTAATCATCATTTTAGACACCGCGCCTAACGCCAACAATGCGGGGTGTCTAACTAAAGCGTCACAGCGTTACTCAATATGATCTTTCCGTTACTTAGCTCAATTTTTGTCCACGTTATCTGAAATTCTTTTACCGTTAAAAGCGAATCTAATATATAATCCTGAAAGACAATACCGATGACGGAACGGATTTGATCATCGTTTTATCCTAAAACACAGTCGTCAATAACAACCTGCCCGTTATCAGGTTGAAGCAAAGTGCAAAGCATGTCTATGGTAGTAGATTTGTTAGCACCATTAGCTCCCGAAAAGAAAAGAGAAGCCTTTTCTCACCATAAAATCAATGTTTTGCACAGCTTTGACTGCACCGTAAATTTTACAAAGATTTTTTGTGTAATTCTTGATTCTTCACTTATAGTTATTAAGTTTTTTGCACCAAAACAACTACATGATGCCCGTTTATCTTAAACTCCGTAACACCTTCTGCCCCTTGTAAATTTTGGGGGATTATTTTTTGTGCTAAAGTTTCTTTAGCTACAAAATCATCAAAAGAAGCTATTACTTCTTTGGCATAATCACTACCATCATAAGCTAAAATAATGCGGTCGGCAATCTCCAAGCCTAAGTCTTTACGGATACCCTGTATGCGGTGGGCATAATCACGAATAAAGCCTTCCCATTCCAATTCCTGTGACAAAGGCAGATAGATAGCTACTGTATAGCCTCCGTCCTCAGCCGTCACATAGTCATAACTGTTCAAATCTTGATTGTCTACGACAAAGCGCAAGTCTTTAATGTTTAATTCTTCCTCCACCTGATCTTTAATAGCAGCTAGGTAGCTATGCTCTTTTGCAGCCACTACAGCTACAGCAAAAGCTAGCGGCTGACGTACTTTGATTTGCACTTTAGCTCTGGCCGCACGCCCTACCGAGGAAAGTTTCATGGCTAACCTGGCTGCCTCCTCCAGTTTATAGTCAATAAGACTTTCGTCATAAAACGGAAAATCAACTAAATGCACACTGGCGGGAGCACTTTTATCAATACTGCAGACTAGGTTTTGATACATTTCATCAGCAATAAACGGCATAAAAGGTGCCAACAGACGAGCTAAAGTAGTTAAACAAGCATATAAAGTTTGGTAAGCACCAAGTTTATCGCTGTCGCTTTCACTCTTCCAAAAGCGTCTCCTAGAGCGCCTGACATACCAGTTGGAAAGATAATCGACAAATTCTTCTATTTGCCGTCCGGCACTGGTGGGGTCGTAATCGGCTAAATTACCATCAACATTTTTTATCAGTTCGTTTAATTCTGATAAAATCCATTTATCAAGTTCGGCCAGTTCACCGCTAAACCTATCGGTTAAGGGGTTATAGCCGTCTATATTGGCGTAAAGTACAAAGAAAGAATAAGTATTCCACAAAGTATTTATAAACTTGCCCTGTGCTTCAGCCACCAAACCCTCGGAAAAACGACGGGCATTGCCGGGAGGCGAAGCAGTATAAAGATACCAGCGCACAGCATCAGCACCATATTTATTAATTACCGTAAAAGGATCTACCACATTACCGCGACGCTTACTCATTTTCTCGCCTTTGCCGTCTAAAATATGACCTAAACAAATGACATTTTTATAGGCATTTTCTTCAAAAACCAAATTAGAAATAGCATGTAAAGAGTAAAACCAGCCGCGTGTTTGATCTACAGCTTCACAGATAAAATCAGCTGGAAAACGCCCGTCTTTCATCATGCTTTTATTTTCAAAAGGATAATGGAACTGAGCAAAAGGCATAGCGCCGCTGTCATACCAGCAGTCAATAACTTCGGGTGTACGCACATAGCAACCGCCGCACTCACAAGGCCATTTAATATTATCTACGTGAGGCCGGTGCAAGTCCAAAGAATCGGATAGACCGCTTACAGATGGTTTATTGTTAAGCTCGATAACGCTGCCAGCACATTCTATCTTGCCGCATTGGTCACATATCCAAATAGGCAGTGGCGTACCCCAATAACGTTCGCGAGAAATAGCCCAATCCACATTATTACGTAGCCAATCGCCAAAACGGCCTTCTTTGACATATTCCGGATACCAATTAATCTTTTCATTACCGTTAATCATGTGCTGTTTATATTCGGTAGTACGTATATACCAGCTTTGTTTGGCCATATATAAAACTGGGCTGTCGCATCTCCAGCAGAACGGATAAGTGTGCTCAATGACCTCAGCTTTTAATATATTGCTATGTTTTTCCAGTTCGGCCACAATATATTTATCGGCTTTTTTGACAAACATGCCGCCAAAAGTATAATCGCCGGTTATTTTACCTTCCATATTGACATAATGTATAAAAGCAAGACCGTTATCAATGCCGGCCTGATAATCTGTTTCGCCGTAAGCCGGTGCGTTATGGACAATACCGGTGCCGTCCTCCATAGACACAAAATCAGCAGTTATGACCGGATAACGTAAGGTAGCATCAATACTGCCACTTAAAAGCTCAGGGGTACCTTTTTTAAATATCTGGCAAGGCACATCATAGTCATGGGGATTAAAAAGCGGTATATATTTAATGCCAAGCATATCAACGCCTTTAAACTGTGCTAGAGTAGTCCAATCACCTAAGCCAGCAGAGTCTTGCCTTGCTTGAGCCATAATTAGATAACTATCATCTTTTTGCAGCAACACATAGCTGTCTTTGGCCGATACGGCAGCAGCAGTATTGGCCGGCAGTGTCCAGGGAGTAGTAGTCCAAGCCAAAAGATATATTTTGTTACGACCAGCCTTAGCATAAATATCATGGCCAGACTTCGCTGCAGATAAAGTGCTGCTATCTATTTCAAATTTTACAAAGACTGAGGGGTCTACGGTATTATCTTTATAGCCTTGAGCTATCTCGTGTGAAGAAAGTGAAGTGCCACACCTAGGACAATGAGGGGTAACTTTATAACCCTTGTATATGAGACCTTTATTAAACATCTGTTTTAAAGACCACCATACGCTCTCCACATAGCTGTTTTCAAAAGTAATGTAAGGATTGTTAAGATCTACCCAATAAGCCATGCGTTCGGTAAGCTTATCCCACTGCTCTTTATACTTCCACACGCTCTGGCGACACCAATCGTTAAACTTACTTATGCCGTAATTTTCTATCTGGGCTTTACTGGTAAATCCCAGATGCTTTTCTATTTCAAGCTCTACCGGCAGTCCATGAGTATCCCAGCCGGCAATGCGCGGCACATAATAGCCTTTCATGGCACGATAACGCGGTATAACGTCTTTAAAAGCACGCGAAAGTACGTGATGGATACCAGGGTTGCCGTTAGCAGTAGGCGGACCTTCGTAAAAAGTAAATATAGGGCCGTCCTTACGTGCCTCTACACTTTTTTGAAAGATATTTTCTCTGTCCCATTGCTGCAAAATGGCTTCTTCCATCTGCGGAAAAGAAATACGGCTGCTTACTGCTTTAAAACGTTCTTGATTATCCACTGTAACTCCCCTCTTTAAAAACAAATCCCTTGCACTATATAGTGCAAGGGACGAAAAATGTAGATTTTTCCGCGGTACCACCCTTGTTCCGCAAGTAATTTTGCGGCTCTTGCAGGTTTTCAGATGAAAACCGTTTTCTGTAACGGGAAATCCCGCCTAAGCTTACTAATATTTTCAGCTAAGGAGCATCGGCTCGGTGATTTTCAAGGGGGCTTTCTTTTTGCTTATCTCAGCATGAAAGCAACTCTCTGTAAAAGAAGCTAAACCCCTCTACTCCTCCGGCCTGCTAACGCCTTTAAAGCGATATTCTTTTTTTATTTATGTAAATTATACTATAAAAAACTTAACTGCGCAAAAGCACGATAACTTTGCGGCTTTCGCCGGCACCTACGCTTTGAGTAGTTACTTTAGGATGATCAGCCAGTACCATATGTACTATGCGACGGTCAAAAGGACTCATGGGTTCCAAAGCAAAAGGCATTTTTTTGGCTATTACCTGATCGGCCATGCGTAAAGCTAGGCCTTTAAGTTCTCTAAAGCGCTTTTGTCTAGTACCATTGACATCTACAATAATCGGCACATAATCATCTACCTGACCAAAGACCATCAAACGTAAAAGATACTGTAAAGAAATAAGTGTTTGGTTTTTGCGGCCAATAAGAGCACCTAAATTTTCTCCACGTATATTAAAGACCGTAGAAACACCAGCATCTTCGCCTGGCATAACAAAATCACCGGACAAAACTTCCACGCGGGCATAGCCATAGCCCATTTTTTGTAAAAATTCGCTTAAAACCTGCTGGGTACGTACTATACTTTCTTGACTTAGAGTATTTTCTAAAACAGTATTTTTACTGTCAGTATCCTGCTCGCAATCATCATCGTAAGAAGTATCGTATTCATCAAAATAAGAACGCTCTTCGCCTTCTTTTAAAAAGGATACACGCACTACGGCATCACCCCCTAAAAAGCCTCCCCCCTCACTTATAACGCTTACCTCTACCTGATTTCTTTGAGCTTTTAGATTGACTAGAGCTTGTTTTACTGCTTCCTCCACTGTAGGAGCGCTTATTTCCACTTGTTTCATTGGTATTGTCCTTTTTAGAAGTATTTACCACCTCGGCTTTTTTGACGCCATCATCTTTAGTCTGTTTAGCATTATCAGTTTGCCTAGCAAAGCGAACTTTGCCGCCAACCAAAGCTATCATAGAGCGCACATCGTCGCCAAAAGCACCCCAGCTGCCTTTATTGGTAATAAGAGTGCCGATAACTACCACTAAAGAACCTATAGCAAAGTAAAGAGCCAAACCGCTGGGGAACATGATACAAATCATCATAAATAACAATGGCATCATAACTTGCGTCATGCGCGCCTGCATACCGGCAGCACCTGGCTGGGCAGCCGGAGTAGCTTTGCCGGAAGCTTTATTGGGTGCAGACATCTTGGTCTGCATATACATCAGTAAACCCACTATTATGGCCATAATAAAATCGGGCGCAGTGAGATTAAACCACAAAAAGTTGGGGTTTACCGGCAGAGATTGATAGAGTATGGGCCAGTCATAAAGACGATGAGAAAGGTTTAGGAAGTCTTCCGGAGCCACAGCCATCACCCTGATAATAGACTGGTATAAAGCAATAACAATAGGGAACTGGATGAGTAGCGGCCAAATGCAGCCCAAAGGGTTAAGCTTGATCTCCTTTTGGATCTTGGCCATCTCTTGGGCTTGCTTATCTTTATCGTTGGCGTACTTTTTTTGTATTTCCTGGATCTTGGGCGTCATCTCGCTCATAGCTCTTGTATATTTGGTCGATTGCATAGTAAGCGGATATAAAGCACCGCGCACTATTACAGTAATGACGATGATAGCTAAGCCGAAATTGTGGAACAATACATTTGAGAGTACAACCAGTATATTGAGCAGAGGGTTTAAAATAATCAGATCAAATATATCACCAAGCATCAGTTATACCCTCCTTAACTTTCATTCTTATTAATATTGGCCATATCTTTTGACCAAATATTATTGCCGCTTACGGGATCTATAACAATAACTTTTTCATCAGTTACGGTATGAATGATCACCTGGCTGCCGTTAGTAGCCAAAGGAGCATGCACTGTAGCGGCTACAGCATCGGTCTGCAAAGCCTTAAGGTTGTCATTATCATCTATACTGTAAAGATAGCCTTTTTGAGTAATAGCCACCACAACATCACCGACTACTACCGGTGAAGATACTAAACCATCTTTTTTATCTTTACCCATGGCTAGGCTTTTGATAGTGCTGCCGTCAATAGGATTTAAAATGTATATACTGCCGTCTAGACTAGCAGCATAAATTTTATTATCTTTAAAAACAGGGGCTGCCCAAAACCAGCTTTTAGAAATTTCGGTTTGATGCCAAACTACAGCACCGGTTTGAGCATTAAAGGCATGCATCGAACGGTCAAAGTTGCCGACAATAACCAAATTTTGTCCGTCCCCGGTGGTAATTACAGTAGCCTGTGAATAATAAGCGCCTTTGCCGCTATCTTCAGTATGTTTCCATATCTCAGCACCATTACTGGCATTTAAGCAGTAGTAGTTATTGTTATAATCACCAAGATATATTTTATCTTCAAATAAAGTAGGCGTGGCCCATACTGCACCTTTGGCTTGGTAGCTCCAAACTAAATCACCCTTATCTTGGCTGAAAGCATAAACGACACCGTTATCATCGGCAATAATAATATTATCTTGATAAGTTACAAAACCCGAGACAAATTTACCATATGTTTTGTTTTGTGAATCACCTTTCTTCCAAACAGAAGCGCCATTTTCGGCGTTAAAGGCAAAAATTTCACCGGTATAACTGGCGATAAAGACCTTGCCATCAGCAATTACCGGCGTGCCATAAACGGAAACACTAGCTTGAGCATTGGTGCAAGAACCGCCGCTGCTGCTACCATCGCGAATATCCACAGCAAATTTAATACTTTGGCTGGTATTATCTAAAGCCACCAATTTGCCTTGAGTGGTGGCAATATAAATAATGTCGCCATCTATAGCAGCACTGCTCCACCCCAAAGGCCTAGATCCGCGCATACAGCCCACTAGCGATAAGCATAAAACCAATATGGCAGCAGCTGCCAGCAAGATCTTTACTGTTTTTCTATTTAACATTTTTCTTTCCTTTGCGGCACCGGATCATACCCACCTTTAGAAAAAGGATTGCAGCGCAACAAACGCCATAAACCTATAAACCCACCCTTAAAAAAACCGAAACGATCTATAGCCGTATAGACGTATTCGGAACAACTGGGACTGAAACGACACCGCGATGTCATGTTGGGAGATATACTGGTCTGGTAAAACTTAATCATTTTTAAGGCAATGGTTTTCATAAATCTTTTAAAATCCTGCCTTTATATGAGTGCGGCTCTTGTTAATATGCGACGTATATCGGTGTTAAAATTATGGAAATTGCCATCTGCAGCCGTTTTTTTAGCAATAAGTACTATATCATAAGGACCTATGCTTTGCTCTCTCATTACTTCCCGTACCAGCCTCTTAATATGGTTACGCGTTACTGCAGTACCGGTCTTTTTGCTGGCGATGATACCGAAACGGCCGGACCCTAAACTGTTGGGAATTTTTTTAACGATAAAATATTTACCGTAAAAAACTTCTTCTTCGTTTAAAACCCGCTTAAAATCAAGCGGGCTTTTCAAAAAAACCTGACTTTTCAATGTTTTTAAGCAACTGTAAGTTTGGCGCGACCTTTGGCACGACGTGCAGCCAATACAGAGCGACCACCGCGAGTAGACATTCTTTTTAAGAATCCGTGCTCGCGCTTTCTAGGAACTTTCTTTGGTTGATATGTCCTTTTAGTAGCCACAATAACTCCTTAGTAACAAATAAATTTAAGAAAAAGCCACAGTCTTACGATTCTAGTACAAAATACCTAGGAGTCGGCTTCTTCGGCAGCGTCCTCATTAACCTCATTAACAACAGGCTCGGTAGCCACGATGGTCTCGGCAACGGGAGCAGCTTTGGTATCTTTAACGGCGGGAGCAGTGGAGAACACTACTTCACCATTTATACGCACATGTTCGGACACATAAGGCAATAAAGCGGCCTGACGGGCGCGCTTAATAGCTTTAGCTAAAGCTCTTTGGTGCTTAGCGCAAGTTCCGGTTCTTCTGCGAGATTCAATTTTGCCGTGCTCACTGATAAATCTCTTGAGCTTGGCAGTGTCTTTATAGTCTATCTCGGTGACTTTATTGACACAAAAACGGCAGACTTTGCGTCTGGGAGCAAAATTGCCTTTCTTGCCACCGGTAGATGGTCTTTTAGTAGCAGTATTAGTATATGCCAAATTAGGACTCCTCAAATTCTTCTATGAATAAATTTTCCTATAAAGGAATATCATCAGGTTCTATATCACCCAAGCCGAAATCGGCTCCGCCGTCCATACGCTCACCTTCATCACTGACAGAGGCTCCGCCTTGACGATCTAGGAAAGTTACACGATTGGCAATAACTTCGGTTTTATAGTGCTTAGCGCCATCTTGACCTTCCCAACTTCTAGTACGCAAACGTCCCTCAATATAAACCAAGCGACCGCGAGAAAGAAAATGATTACACTGCTCGGCAAGTCTGTTCCAAGCAACTACCGAAAACCATTCGGTTTCTTGTTTGCGGTCGCCATCGGGAGTGGAAAAAGCCCAATTGGTGGCCACACTAAAAGAAGTAACGGCATGGCCGTTAGGAGTAAAACGCATCTCGGGGTCGCCACCCACATTGCCGATAATCATAACTTTATTTAGGCTAACCATACTTAAATTCTCTTACCTATTTACTTTTCTTTTTGTTTGGAAAGAACAGTGAGTGTAAAACGAAGAATATCTTCGGTAACGGCAAAATAAGCTTTGAGCTCTTTGGTGACTGCCGGTTTGGCGTTGGCCTTAAAGAAATAGAAAAGACCATCGGAATGCTTTCTGATGGGATAAGCCATACGGCATTTGCCCCAATCTTCTGTGGTCACCTCACCGCCTTTACTAAAAATATCTTTAGCCCGGTTGACAATGACCAAAGCAGCCTCGGCGGTCATATCAGGTTTTAGAATAAGGATAAGTTCGTAATTTCTGGGCTGCTTTTCAGTTTGAACAATCACGCTGCTTTTGTTAGTGGCTTCTGCCTTCTTGGAAACTATTGTAGTACCCTCCCCCAAAGAATTTCGGTGCGCATGCGCACTTAGCTATCTTAATAAATAACTTTGTAATTATAACACAAGGCCAAATCCCAAAACAACACTGTTTTATATTCGTACGTTGAGGCTATTTTAGCTCTTGGTCAACAAATATGAAAATAGCTCTTTTGCTTGAGTAAAATGTTAACTCCAACATAGCTTCTTTACATCTGTTGACTAGGGCCAGTGCATTTGACATAGCTATATTGCTTTGTGTACAATTTATTTTGCTTTTGTGGCCTCATGGTGTAGCGGTCCAACATGCCACCCTGTCACGGTGGAGATCGCGGGTTCGAATCCCGCTGGGGTCGCCATAAGAGATTTTGCTAACCGCCTTTAACGGCGGTTTTTATTTTTACTATTAATAACACCTGATTTAAGATACTATTAACGCTCTGCCGATTATAGTACCGGCAAGAGCGTTAATATTTAAGAAAGCCTAAAATTTATGTTTTAGCTTTTATTAAATCTTCTAAAAGCCAGTACTCCAGCCAAGGTCAACAGAATTAAGGCCGGCAAACCTACCACCAGCATGAAAGCCCAAGCGGCTCTGGGTTCCCATTCGGCAAAGCTACCGACAAAGTTTTGAATAGTCCAAAGAAGCAGTAAAAGACCGACTGCACCGATAACCCATTCATACCATTTAAGACTGAAGTTGTTTTTATTTAAGAACCATAGTAACGCTGCTAAAGCACAGCCGACTATAATACCAATTATTAACCACATATTATTTTCATCTCTCTTTCTTATTGAACACAAGCACCGTAACCGTTAAATGGATCGTTGCCCATTTTGCTGATATCCCAGAAATCTTTGGGATCAAAGTGTCGACCGTAATCAAAGAAATCATCCATCACTCTAAAGAAGCCGTTAAAGGCAGAAGTGGTGGCTGACGTCATTTTGATGATTTCATGGATGGAGGCAAAAGGTTTTTTAGAGAAGACACAAGTGCCCATACAATTCCTGCATGAGCCTGCGTGCAAGCCACCAGGTGTGCCACGCCAAGGCAAACATCTGTCGTATCTGATATGCCAGGAATTATTGCCGTAACCATTCCATTTACCGGTTATGTCCCAAGTAGGTTTACTCTCTTTGGAAATGGACTCTCCGGGACAGGTGTCAGCACATTTTTTGCAGGTATGGCAGAACTTCCAAATACCAGCATCAATGGGAGGCGTGGGAGTTAAGGGCAGATCGGTGAAAATGAAAATACTGAATCTAACATGACTGCCAAAAAATGGTGAAACCAGATAATCGTGCCGGCCCAGTTCTCCCAAACCTGCCAAAATGCCCAAACCTGGGTTGGAACAGAATTGTCCGATAGCTTGATTATATCCCAATGAAGCAATAAAGGTCGACATGCGACATTCACCTAACGGCTCGTCCGAATAACCTAAGTTTGAACTAATACCACCTAATAATGTAGTTCCGTATTTATTTGAACAGCCAGACTGGGGGATTTGAGCTACTGCGACCCAGCGAAGAGAACGCGGTAAAACTGTAATTTCATCATTCCGATAGGGCTTTTCAATCGTTTCGCCGATTTCATCGTCCCAAACAATCCTTCTGTTTTGCAGGGTGTTGTAAGGTATTTTTTTCAATTCAGGAGTCATTTCCAGAGCACCTACTATGGGCATACCGAAAAAGCTAGCCATTCTTCTGAGCATGTTGAGATTTTCTTCAGGAGTACCCTCGTATCTAGGTAAATCCAAGTCAGCTGCATTTAGACTACTCATAGCCATGGCTGGCGTAATGATTTTGTTACCGAGATTAAGATTACCTATAAGCGCACCACGTGTGCCGCTAAAAGATGCCATATCTAAACCGGCTAAAGGTGGTGACGACGGACATACGCCAGTAGCAGAGTCCATAGCATAATCTCTACGAGAATCGCCGGGCATATTGTTTTTAATGCCATTGTATATGCCAATTAGGCGAGACCTAACCAGTTCATCTTCTTGTTCAGGTGTATAATCAACATTAGTGCTTGGTCCCGGTAAGGGTGCTACTCCTCCGGCATATCCTCCGTGTTTAAAATCAAGGCGTTTTCTCAAATCCCAGTCTACCTCTACGGTGGGGTTGTAATGGTCTCTCTTTTTGATCCACCATGGTAATTTGGCTCCTCCTTGAATACCAGCGATGTTGTTACTGCTGCCACCGCTGCTGCTTAGTTCGTCCAAATCGTGAAATACCGGTGCGCTCGCAGCAGCTGCCCCGACACCAGCTGCTCCTAGACCAATAGCTTTCATGAATTCTCGCCTAGATACTGTTGAATGTGTTTTCATTCATTTCTCCTTTTTTAAAT
>Ga0123353_10003566_pt1 | contig 19707 bp, 14 predicted proteins | sample TergutLab28metaG_3_FD_92763 | JGI IMG/M metagenome (GOLD analysis project Ga0123353, IMG submission 92763) | Labiotermes labralis P3 segment gut microbial communities from Petit-Saut dam, French Guiana - Lab288 P3 | ecosystem: Host-associated > Arthropoda: Insects > Digestive system > Gut ... | reverse complement strand
TTCGTTAAGAACACTTGAATCTGCTGTTTCTAATGGCAAAGTTATTCCCGGAAAAGGGAAAACATCGCTTTTTATCTATCCGGGCTATAAATTTAAAATCGTTGATTCGCTTTTCACCAATTTTCATACTCCTGATTCCACTTTAATTGTTCTTGTCTCTGCATTTGCAGGAATTTCAGCAATAAAAGAAGCATATAAAGAAGCAACTGAAAAAAAATACAGATTTTTTTCCTATGGCGATGCAATGCTTATTTTGTAAAATCTGATTTTGGAAAAGTCCCCGGTACCTTACGTTGAGCTGCAGAGTGTTCCTCTTTGTAATAACATGGATTGTTCACTTGAATTATTCTCTTGATATGTATCTACATGATGTGTATACTTCCTGATATGGAGGCTATATGACTTCTGCTATAATTACCAAATGGGGTAACAGTCACGCGCTACGGATCCCGGCTAAAATACTAAAAGAAATGGGTATTGATTGTAATGATAAAGTGTATTTGGAAGCCAGCAAGGAGAGAATAATCATAACAAAGGCGCCTATGCCCCAAAAAGGGACGCTGGAATACCTTTTTAAAGATTACTCCGGAGAATCATTCAGGACTGAATTGATCAACCCAACAGAGCCAACAGGGAACGAGAGATGGTAAGACGTATACCAATACAGGGGGATATAATTAAGATCAGTCTTGACCCCAGGAAAGGGCACGAGCAGGCAGGTTATAGGTCCTATATTTGTCTTTCAAACAAAATAGTCAGTGATTATGCTAATATCGCGGTTTTTGCTCCTATATCCAATACAAAACGAAAATATCCGCTGTACATTCCTCTGCAAAAAACAAAAACAATTGGCAGTGTTCTGCTTGATCAGTTGGTGACTATTGACTACAACGCCCGGAATTTCAGTTTTGTAGAGTCTATTCCTCCCGCACTTTTACGGCAAATATTGTCAATTACAGCTTTGCTTTTTCAGCCTAATGAGGAATCTTGACTGGGAAAAAAGGGGGCTAAATCCCTTTATATTGAGTTAAAACTTGTAATATGAATAGAATTTGGGCAAAAATCTGCCAAAATCCGTGAAAATCCACGATAATCAGCAGACTATTTTTTTTCATGATAAGCGCTATTTAGAATATCAATAAAAAAGCCGTAATTAAAATATATGAATTTTTTATCCCGTATTTTGGCAACAGTATATATATTTACAGTTGTATATCTCTCATTATCTCTTGTTTACGGGAAAACAGGTGTTTTTGCTACAAAAGAACTTGCTTCATACAAAGAAAAAGTCAATTCAAATATTGCAGAACTCAGAAAAATCAATAATGAACTTACACAAAGGCTCAAACCTTTTAATACAATGGAAAAAATAAAATTAAAAGCGCGGGAAATGGGCTACATTGCTTCTGATGAAAAGAAAATATTTCTGGCAGGGCTTGAAAAACCCGATGTTTACCATTCTTTAGGCAATATAATCTATATTAATAAATCTGAAAAAGATAACAGCCAGTTTATAAGGGCAATGAGCCTTATTTTTTCATTGTTATTTTATATTCTTTCCTGTATATTGTTACCCGGGAAAAATGGTCGTAAAAAAAGCAGACAACATATTAAACAAGATTACGGAGAAGCTGAAGAACAACGGTATAGTAATAATACCGTGTGATACAATATACGGTTTTGTTTGCAGCACTCCGGAAGCAGAAGAAAGGATAGGTTTAATAAAGGGAAGGGAAGATAACAAACCTTTTATAAAACTTATAAGCTCTCCAAATAAACTTTCCGAAATATCAAATGATAAAATCGATAACAGAATATTATCTCTTTGGCCTGGTCCTCTAACCCTGATCGTTAATTCCCTTACAGGAGGGACAATTGCGTTAAGAGTCCCTGAAGATGATTTTCTTATAAAAATATTGAATATTGTAAATGTTCCTGTTGTTTCAACAAGTGTTAACAGGAGCGGCATGCCTCCTTTAAATAAGATCAATGAAATAATTTCCAATTTTGAAAATAGTGTTGATCTTATCGTGGATGGCGGGGATCTTGAAAACAGTGTGCCATCTACAATTCTGGATGTAACCAAACATCCCTATAAAATAATAAGACAGGGAAAGTGCATTATTCCAACTGATTATTTGGAATAATGGATTCCTTGGTCAAGCCATGGAATAACAGCATAAGGCTTTTGGATTAATTTTATAAAATTTATTAGTTTTACATGTATCCTATCCTGCTCAATATTATAGACAACCCGGCAATGGCTGCTGTTTCTGTTTTTAAAACCCTTTTTCCAAGGCTGTATAACGTAAACCCATGATTTTTTAGCAAAACCCTTTCCCTGTTACTAAAACCCCGTTCTCCGGCTACAGCAAGGATTATCTCCGGGAGAGGCGGGCTAGTCTTGTAACAGTTACTATCTGCAGAAGCTATATTTTCCGGATACTCCAAACATGAAAGCGATTTTTCCGCTTCATAATTATCCAGAGCTGCTTTTATACTATTCTCAGGAAGATTTTTAATACATTCATCAAGACTTGAAAATAAAAAAACATTGGGAATATCGCAGGCGCAAGCCTGACATGAGCCTTCTATCAAATATTCTTTATAGTTATCATCTTTCCATAAATTACTTTCAAAATAGGATTTTTCACTTTTATCAAAAATAGAGAGATAAATTGAGGAGACTCCAATTGTAGTACAGTTTTTAAGTATTTTTTTTGCCTCAATTGGGCGGGTTATTGCTGTAAGAAGCGAAATTCTATTTTTTTCAATTGGTTTTCCGTCATATTCAAACGTAAAATAGATATAATTGCTATCAATTTTATCTATTTTTGCCTTACCGGTTCCTTTATTAATTACTCCTGCAAAAAAAGTGTCCTTTTCCTTAAATTTTAGTATATTAATAATATGCTTTGCCCGTTTATCATCAATTTTTAATGGGGATCCTATTTCTTCGTGTGAAAAAAGCACTAAATTCATATTTTAAGCCTGCAGATAAAGTATCTGCATTATGGACAAAAGCTGGTTAATGTGCAATCATTATCTCTTTAAAAATCGGTGCATAGATAGTTTCGCTTATGGACAGAACCTAATATAGTAGGTATTATTTATTTTTAACATAGGAGATTGCTGCCTTTATGGAAAAAACAGAAAGTGTTTTATTTCTTGAAGAATTTAAAGAAATTCAGCCATATAGAGGCGATGACTTTTTTACAGCCATGAAAAGGCTAAAAAAGAGCAAATCTTTAATAAGAGGAATTAGAAAAGCTATATTTCCCAAAGTCCCTTTTATATTTAATCCTATACTTAATTTATTAATAAAAATGTATTTAAGACATAACTTAAGAGGCGTTAATACTCATTATGAGTTTCAATGCGTAGTTATAAGAATTGTTGTAGGAACAGTAGTAAAAAAAACAATTTCAGAGATGACATTTTCAGGACTTGAAAAACTTGCTTCCGACAAACATTATCTTTTGATTTCAAATCATCGGGATATAACGCTTGATCCTGCTCTTGCAAATTATTCAATGACAACAAATAACATGCCTACTTTTGAAATAGCCTTTGGAAATAATCTTCTTATAAACGATCTTGTAACTGACCTCATCAGAATCAATAAAGGGTTTATTGTTAAAAGAAATCAGAGTCCCAGAGAACAGCTTATATCAACAATTATTTTATCAAAATATATATGGTACACCCTTAATACAAACGATTCTGTATGGCTTGCCCAGAGAGAAGGGAGAGCAAAAAACGGAGATGATTCTACAAATCCCGCAATAATAAAAATGTTATATCTCTCACAGAGAGAAGAAGGGCTTGAGTTTTCCGATTTTATCAACAGGCTTAATATAATTCCAATGGTTTTATCCTATGAATTTGATCCATGCGACAGATTAAAAGCAAGGGAACTTTGCAGACGCGATACAAATGAAGTTTATAAAAAAAGAAAAGATGAAGATTTTTTAAGCATGGTGCAGGGCATAGTGAATTTTAAAGGGAGAGTTCACATTGCTTACGGAGATGCTCTTAACGGCACATGGAAAGACCCTAAAGCTGTTGCCGATGCAATAGATGCTTTTATTCAGACAAATTATAAGTTGTGGCCTTCAAATTATCTGGCTTATGATATTCTGCACTCTACATGTAAATATGCGTCAAAATACGATGAAAAATACAAAGATGCTTTTGTAAAACGGTTCCATAGACTGCCAGATAACGTTAAAATATATGCTTATAAAGCATACGCAAAACCGGTGGAAAATGCGGAAAAATATCAGAATTAATAAAATGGCAAAGTATTTAACAATTTTAATTTTAGCAATATTTTTATTTGCCTGCTCCGAAAACGAACCGGAAATAAACCAGGTTTTCTGGCAAATCACAAAATATCATGATATTGAAAATAATGTTTTTTATGACAGGCTGGTAGTCTTCCTGGAAGTTTTTGACGAAGATGGAGTTGATGACATAAAAACAATATATGTTATTAATGATGAGCAGGAACTTTTCTGGAAGATAGATGAAAAAAACTGGGTTTATAAAACATTCAATAACGAAAACTGGTTTGGATCAAACAGTATTGTAATGAATGATTTTTCGGGCTTCCCTTTGGGGCAATACCGTGTGATTGTTATTGATGATGCCGGAGAGCGTCAGGAAACAATTTTTACAATATCATCTTATGATAAAAAATTTATCGCAGATCAATTTCCAACCGCTGTTATAGAAAATAATATAATTTCTTTTTCCGAAAATTCGGAAATTATCTGGTTTTATGGTCCTAATATGAAATTTATAAATGAGATAAATGTGAGCAATTTTACGAACAGAAAAATTGCTTATCCAAATAACGCAAAAGCCATATTTGTATACAGATATGACAGAGTCAATGGATATGGTTTAATGGCCGGTCCTTTTGAACCTATTCCTGTTTCCGATCCCAGGGATTAATCTAGGAATTAATCTTTTTAAGCTCTTCGATTATTTGCTCTTTTTTGACAATATCAATAGGCCTGTTTTCAACAAATGTAAGAGCCTTGCGGGTAAAATCAGATGTTGAATATACAATACCTTTTATTATATTATGCTTTTTCATCTCTTCTATGAAAGCGCGCATATTTGGCTCATCCACCGGTTCCGGCATTCTAAAAAAGGTTATTAGAATAGACTGTACTTTAATATTTCTCCATTTCCCCGCGCTTTTATCCACTGCAATTATCTGGCATCCGTTTTTTATTAGTTTTGAATCCTGTTGCGAAAAACCTTTTGCATCAATAATTTTAAGACACATTTCAAGAAATTTTTCATTGCCTTCAATAAGAAAATCTTTCATTACATCATCTGTACGTATATCCTGATACTGTGCAAGCTTTTGTTCTACATCTTTAAAGTTAGGTTTCTTTGCTTGTATAGCTTCCCACTGCTCAATGGCATTGGTAACTTTTCTCTCTTTTTCATAGCAGGTTGCAAGAAAATATCTTGCATGAATAATTTCATTGTCCGAAGCTTCTTTGGAAAGCCTTATAATACGCTCAAATTCAGAAACAGCCAGATCATTTTTTCCGGACATCATGGAGCAGACCCCTTTTTCAATTATTGATTTTATTTTTTGTTCGGGATCTTTTTGCGCTTTTTCAAAAGCTGTTATTGCTGCGGTAAAATTATGGCTATCCTTATTTATTTTCCCAATAAAAAAATGGGCTTGAGAATTATCCGGATTATATTTTACAGCTTCTTCCATTTCCGATTTTGCCTGCGGAAGCTTTTGCGCATTATAATAGAGTTTTCCAAGATAAAAATGGGCTTTGTCATTTCGTTTATCAAGTTCTATGGCTTTTTGATAATGGGGTATCGCGCTATCGATTTTTCCTCTTTTTTCCAAAAGAGTTCCTACAAGATATTGGTAATCAGAATTATAAGGCTCTTTCTTTACAAGCAGTAAATATTCTTTAAGAGCTTCTTCATCCTGGTTAAACTGCATAAAAAGCCCTGCAATTGTCTTTCTGAAAACCTGTTCATTGATAATTCCTGTGAAATTACCTATCTGGTTTACTTTATTATACTCCATTAATGCAATTTCCGGTTTTCCGGAAAGATTATAAGCCTGAGCAAGGAGATAGTGCAGTTCGGGATTTGATTGGTCTTTATGAATGAGTTGTTTGCCTATTTTTATCGCTGACTGATACTTGCCATTTTTTATAAGATTATTTAATGTTATTATCTTTCTGGGGAATAAAAAGGACTTGAGTAACAATATTATAAACAGAATCGTAGCTATACCGACAATAGAAATAATGACAATATACATTAAAAACTCCTATAATAGAGCATATACTATGAAAACAAAATCCCTGACTTTTCTAATAATATTATTTATCGCTTCTTTTTTCAATCTTTATGCGCAAGAAAAGGTTCTTCAAACAGCAGAAGAGCTGTTTATGAATAATAAACCTGCAGATGCCATTCCTCTGTTTGTTTTGGCATTACAGCAGGAGCCGAATAATGAAAAAATATATCTGATGCTTGGAATTTCTTATGCTCAGGTAAAAAACTATAGCAAAGCTGTTGAATCTTTTCAGGAAGGGGCAAAAAAAGCTTTTAGAGACAGGGATATATTTTATTATAATGCCGGAAATATTTATTATATTATGGGGCAATATGTTCCTGCTGATGAAATGTATACAAGAGCTGTTAGAGAAAATGGAAATAATGGGGATATTTATCTAAACAGGGGAAATACAAGACTTAATATGCAAATGTATGAGGAAGCTTTAGCTGATTACAGAGTATATCTTGCTTTTGATCCTCAAAATTATCAAAGAGAATCAATTTTAAAACTTATAACTCTTCTTGAGAACAAGCTTGTTCATGAAAGACAGCTTAAAGAAGAAGAAGAGCTGCGCAGGCTTGCGGAAGAGAGAAGAAGGGAGGAACTTCTTAGCGAAGTTTTGGGTTCTCTTCAAAATGTGCTTGATGAAACTCGCAGTGTTTCTGCAGGGGCAGAAAGAGTAAGCGATTTTAAGGAAGATCTTGATTTAGAAGATTAAGAATAAAAATTTTATGGAGAAATAGATGTTTGATCGAAAAGTTATAATTATATCTGCAGTAGTGCTTGTTGTGCTTCTTTTAGGTTTTCTTGGCTTTGTTGTTTTTGGCTCAAAGGGAAACAGTAAAGTAACAAAAGAGGTAAGCAGCAAAGAGGTTATATCTGAGTCAGAGCAGATTAGATTAAATACAATAAGGGTCGCAAGAGAATATTATGAAAAAGGGGAATACCAGAGAGCGCTTGATCTTTTGGATAATATTTTAATCAAAAACCCAGATGATAAAGAAGCAAAAGATTTAAGAGATGCTATTATAGATGGGAGGAGCAAAAAATCCGCAGAAGACAGGGAAAGAGAAATGGCTCTTCAGGGAACTATTAAAAAAAGCATTGATGATCTCGGAGCAACTCTCCAGGAGAGCAGGCCAACATCATCTGCACAGCAGGCTCAGCAACCTTCGGCACAACCTGCTGCAGTAAAAGATAATTTGTCGGCTGCTGAAAAAGAAAAGCAGAAAAAAGTTGATGACTTTATAAAACAGGGAATTGAAAAAATGAATGCCGGTAAGCATGATGCTGCGCGGAAAGATTTTGATGCTGCATTAAAACTTGATGATAACTCCGCAGAAGCGTGGGCGCGCAGGGCAGAATCATTTTATAATGAAAGCACCTCTCCTGATAATTTAAAAGAGGCTGTTATAAGCGCAAGAAAAGCTATAGAAAAAGATCCTAACTATTGGCTCCCTCACTATACTCTTGGGGAGGTTTATAATGAAACAAAAGATTATTCAAGCGCAATAGAAGAGTTTAAAGCAGCAGCAAAACTTAATCCTCAAAACCATTTAATCCATTATGAGCTTGGAAGAAGTCAATTTGCCGCAAGGCAGTTTCAGGATGCAAAGAATTCATTTGAAAGTTCTGTTCATCTTAATAAAAATTTTCCTAATGGACAATTCAGGCTTGCAAGGACTTATCAGAATCTGGGAGATGACAATAAGGCTCTTGCTGCTTATAACGAAGCGATAAAATTGAACAACAATTTTCATCTTGCCCATTTTGAAGTAGGAAATATTTTAAAAGATAAAAATGATTATAATGGGGCATATCAGGCTTATCTTAAAGCATATAACATAAATCCGCAGCAGCCTGCTTATGCAATACAGCTTGGCACAATTTTGTCATGGCTTAACAAAAATAAAGAGGCAGAAGAATATTATCTTAAAGCTCTTGCATTGCGTCCTAATTCTGCTGATGTAAACAATAATCTGGCTATCCTTAAAATTAATACCAAACAGTATAATGAAGCTATTGCCTATGCCCGCAAAGCTGTAAACATTGAGCCGGGGTCTGCAATATTTAATTATACTCTTGGGCAGGCAGCAGAAGGGACAGGAGACCAGAATACTGCAATAAAAGCTTATAGCGATGCGATAAATCTTGACCCAAAGTATCAGCTTCCATATATAAACCTTGGAAGAATTTATGATGATAACAAGATGTATGATCAGTCTCTTGCATTGCTTTTAAAAGCTTATGAACTTGATGGAAGCGGATTTGCTGTTAATAACAATCTTGGTATTGTATACCTGCATAAAGGGCTTTATAACGATAGTATAAAACACTTAAATGCTGCGATAAAAATAGTCTCTAATTCACCTTCTGCAAGATATAATCTTGGAATTGCTTATATAGAAACAGGCAATGATGATCTTGCCATAAATACTCTTAATGAACTTCTTAAAATAGATCCGAATTATTATGATGCCTACTATAGACTCGGCCACCTCTATATAAAGAAGGGAGACCAAAAGAAAGCAGAAGAAATATTCCGCACTCTGCTTGAGAAAAAGCCTGATTATGAAAAACGGAGCGAAATAGTAAATCTTATAGGTTAATAGTGGGGTTAATTACCTGTAATTACCCCTAATTACTTGTTACTCAGATGAAAATTGGGGCTTGGGAAGCTTATTAGCTTTATTGTCACCCTGTTGAAAAACAGGGCTTGGGGAAGCTTATTAGCTTTAAGCTTAGAATACCTTTATAAAAATAGCGATCTAGGGGACATCGGCAGTAATTACAGCTAAAATTTAGCTTGACAATTTCTTATTATATAATATTATTTTTTAGTGGATATTACTCAAAAACTTGTGCAGAGGAGGTTTATTTTGTTGTTACAATATACCCCACAAGAAAAATTATGTGGTGCTAATAAAGGCTTTTTGCCTACAAAAACAAGGGCTTTTAAGAAGCTCATTTTTTTGATTGTAATTTTTTTGATTATAATAAGCGGACTATATGCCCAAAAAACAGGGTTTCCTAACAGGGAATATTGGTCTTTGGACGCAGGATTCGGAATGACAGATATCCTTGTAGAAGGAAAATCTTTCCAATTTATTTTGGATCCTAAATTAAGTATTTCGCATGCATTAATGGTTGGAGCCAAGTTTGGGGCAAATTACAGTTCAGAAGATGATGATCGTAATATACTTACTTTCGAAACCCAGGCATATTTACGCTGGAATTTTCTCCGTTTTGGCAAAAAAAGGAACACTACCAATCTCTTTTTACAAGGCGGTATTGGTCTGCTTGCAGCCTACAGAGGGAATCATGAGGATACTTCGGTTTTCGGCGATGTAACAATGACCCGCGGCTCGCTGATGTTTGATGTAGCAACCGGAATAACCATACCATTTAATGATAGATGGCATATTGAGCCTCAATTCCGGGTTGGGTATCCCCATATTGCCGGGGCTAGCCTTACAGCTGGTTATAAATTCAGATTGCCTCAGAAAACTATATATGAAAAGATTGAGACTATTAAAGAACTTTCTCCAAGCGAGATTATTAAGATAATAAAAATATCTGCAATTGAATTCGTTCTCTTTGGACCAGATATAGGCAGGTATAATGTTGGTATTGATCGTGATGCTCAACAGCTTAACGAACTGGTTTTAAATTATACAGCTCAGACACTCAAAGATAATCCCGATTACCGTGTCAGGATAGAAGGACATGCAAATCCTTATACTATAAGTGTCAGCGAAGCTGAAGATCTTATGGCCCTTAGCACTATGCGCTCAGATACAGTAGCAGAGCAGCTTAGACTCAGGGGTGTAAAAGATGAACAAATGGTTCTTATTGCTTTTGGCGGCACAAGAAATGCAACCAGTGAGTGGGATGTAAGAAACAGGAACCGCAGAGTTGAATTGATGATTATTCAGCTTGATTTCAACGAGTGAAATGAGGCAAGGTAGAATATGAAAAAGATAAACACAAAGATTGTTTTAGGATTTATAGCGTTGATATTTATTTGTTTTACAACTTGTAATATGGAAAATCCAATCATGGAAAAATGGTGGGTAGATCCAGACCCACATGATCCCTATGCTTTTTTCCAGAATATAAAAGTTATTACAATCCAATACGTAATATTTGCTGGAAATCAAACTGAATTTAATAACCCGACTCCTGGTCCAGGCGCAAGTACTTCTCTTCCTGTTCCAACAGTGAACTTTAATACTGCTATTATAGAGATGGCGGCGCAGTTGCTTAATGATAATCCTGAATACAGGGTTATGTTACATGGTCATGCTAACCCAACTACAGCAGACCCGGCTGAAATCCCTGACTTGGTTTCCATAAGCATGTCTCGGGCAATTAGCACATCTGATGCGCTTAGAGAAGAATTTAAACTTAAGGGTGGTCTTGCAAATGAATTAAATGCTCGAATGCGTATTGAAGGTTATGGTGGCGGTATGACTATAAACGACCCTAATAATCCGGAAGTTAACCGCAGGGTTGAGGTATTGATTTTTACCATTGAAAATATATAGATCAAAAATTGATCAGGAGAAATACATGAAAAAAATTATATATTTGCTTATCTTTGCTCTGGTGATTCTAACTTTTTTTGCTTGCAACACCATTGGTAAATGGGGGTCAGATAAAGATAAAATAGTTATCTATACATCTATGTATGAGGATGTAATTACAGTTGTTCATAGACTATTAAACATAGAATTTCCCAAGCATAATATAGAGTTTGTCTATGGGGGAACAGGTCGTCTTGAATACAGGATCGCTGCTGAGCGGGCTGCAGGCAGATTGGGTTGCGACATAATCATGTTAGCAGAACCTGCTTTGTCCCTGGAATTGAAACAGAGAGGAATGCTCCATTCTTATAAATATGCAGAAGCAGAAAAACTTGCTTTTGATTATGATCCGGATGGCTTCTGGTATCCTGTAAGGGTCAATAATATGGTATTGGCTTACAATCCTTTAAAAAATGCAAGGAGTGCTGTTCCAAACTCTTTCTATGATTTTGCCTATGATTCAAAAGTTAAGGGAGTCATTTCAATGAGAAACCCCAATATATCGGGAACCACCATGTCAACACTTACAGCGCTCAGGGATAAATATGGTTATGAGTATTTTGACGCTCTTGGCAAGCAGAATATAAATATAGAATATGGCAATGCAGAGGCATTGAGAAAACTGGAAACAGGTGAATACAAGGTTATTATGATTCTGGAAGAGTCTGTTTTGCAAAAAAAGGATATGGAAAAGTCAGAGCTGGAAGTGATTTATCCTACAGATGGGACTGTTATGATTCCATCAAATATTATGATTGTTAATAACAGGTGGAGCGCTAACAAGAATATTAAAGGAGCAGAAGAAATCGCTAACTGGTTTCTTAGTATAGATGGGCAAGAAGCAATTGTAGATGGCTGGATGCATTCGGTCAGGAAAGATTTTAAAAGAGTTCCCTATGGCTCTAAACCCACCGAAGAAATTCGGGCAAATAGTATACCGGTAAACTGGGAAAGTAGTTTGAAACAGAGGGAACAGATATTAAGAAGATTTGAAGAGAGAAAATAACTTCAGGGCTGCCTTTTCGGGCAGCCTTTTTTTTAATTTTTCAACAAAACAGCAGCAATAATGCCGGATAAAATGCATTTATGTCGCCTTTTTTAATATTTATTTGATATTTAAAATTTCCAGGTGCCAAATTTTTCTTTATTAAAATAGTAATAATGTGATATAATATTTGCTGAAATTTACTATCAGTATTGGCTGACACCAATGTTTTGGGTAAAGGGAATAATAAAAAGGATAATATATAAAAGATGAAGCTTATTTGGAAGCTGGCAATTCCTCAAATATTTATTGTTATTTGTTTTGGTCTTATTAGTTTTGTAGTAATAGATTCTTCATTTATTAGTATTCGCGAACAATATGTTAGGGATGTTATTGAAAATTGTTTTAAGCGGGTAGAAATGGATATTGAAACCAGCTCACAAGAAGCGGTTAAGCTTACTTCATTGTTTGTGCGTCAACCATCAGTTATACGGGCTTATGAAATAGCCCTTAGCGGGAATATTGATGACGCATACTCGCCACAGTCCCAGGCAGCGCGCGAATTACTGCGCAAAGAACTTGCCCCCATGCTGGACAGCTATGAAGAACAGTTTGGCGAAAAATTGCAATTGCATTTACATTTACCCAACGATCGCAGCCTTGTCCGCCTGTGGCGTGATAAAAACACTACGATCAACGGACAACCACTGGATGTTTCCGATGACCTTAGCGAATACCGGTTTATGATTGAAGAGGTACTCAAGAGCGGCAAAAAGGCGATGGGTATAGAACTCGGAAGCGGTGGTCTTACCATTCGAGGGGTAATTCCTGTCAGGTCGCCAGACGGAAAGCTCCTTGGGTCTGCAGAGGTGCTTCGGGATTTTCAGCCTATTCTTGACACTATCATGGAAGAGGGAAAAATCGAATTCATTCTATACGTGAATAAAGACCGGATTGAACTTACCGCGACAGGGGAAAATCCTGTTGCCATTGCTACGGATATGCAGGATCCCAAGATAAACCCCCGCAAGGGTGATTTTGTGCGCGTTACAAAGCCAAAAGACGACGTTACTGAATCGTTGATTACTCCGGAACTTCTGTTCAAAGGGAAATCCGGCCAGGTCATTGAACACCTGGGTCCCATAGCGTTCTCTACGCTCCCCATAATAGATTACGAGAAAACACAGCTAGGCGTTTTAGTCTGTGCCATGGACACATTGGCTGCAGATAAGCTTGTGAAAACTGCTGAAATCATTCTGACAATCATGCTGGCAGGTATGGCTGTGGCGCCAACATTAGTGCTTTTATTACGGCTGCGTATACTGGTTACACACCCAATTAACAAAATCAAAGGAATTATCCAGGAGATCGCCGAAGACAAAGCAGATCTTAGTAAGCAGCTACCAAGCAGACAGAAGGATGAAATTGGAGAATTAGCCAAGTGGTTTAACACGCTTACCGCAAAGTTGGATGGTATATTACGGGAGCGCCAGGAGATGCTTAACAAGATTCACATCGAATCCGAGAAATTCGAGGCAATGGCGCATTGGTATGGATCAATTCTTGATGCCATTCCATTCCTTGTCTCTGTAAAAGATATTGATTTGAAGTGGACTTTTATAAACGCAGCGCTTGAAAAAATGATTGGAAAAAACCGGGAAGATGTTTTTGGGTTGCCTTGCAGCAATTTTGGTTCTGTTATTTGCGGTACCGATAATTGCGCTGTCAGCAATGCGAAAAAAGGGCAAATGCAGACACGACTTTTGCATGAAGGTGCATCTTATCAGGTGGATGTTGAAATATTCAAGGACTTATACGGCGAAACAACAGGTTATATTGAAATAACGCAGGATATTACCCGGTTGGAACAGTTGGTGAAGCAGGAGGCTGCGGCTAAAGCTGCAAACCAGGCAAAATCAATCTTTTTGGCCAACATGAGCCATGAAATACGCACGCCATTGAACGCAATCGTAGGTATGACCTCAATAGGCAAGACCACAGCCGATAACGAACAAAAGAAATACTGTTTTTCGAAAATAGAAGAGGCGTCGACCCATTTGCTCGGCGTTATTAACGATATTTTGGATATGTCAAAGATTGAGGCAGGGAGGTTCGAGCTCTCGTTGGTCGAGTTCTCTTTTGAGAATTTGCTGCGCCGGGTTGTGGGTGTTATTAACTTGCGAGTCGACGAGAAAGAGCAGAAATTTGATGTGCTTATCGACAAGAATATTCCCAAAAACATCTTTGCCGATGATCAGAGGCTGGCGCAGGTTATTACCAATCTATTGTCAAATGCTGTCAAGTTTACACCCAAAAATGGGACAATCACTCTTGATACCCGTCTTATAGAAGAAATAAATGGTATCTGCACGATACAGGTTAAAGTTACCGACACAGGTATTGGTATTAGCCAGGAACATCAAGCGCGCTTGTTCCAGTCATTTCAACAGGCCGAAAGCAGCACAACGCGCAAATTTGGAGGAACAGGTCTGGGGCTTTCGATTTCCAAGAGTATTGTTGAGATGATGGGCGGTGAGATTTGGGTTGAATCTGAACCCGGTAAAGGGTCTACATTTGCTTTTAATATCCGGGTAAAACAGGGTGTAAATAAAGCGCAAGGGATTTTGTCTTCGAATATTAATATAGGGAATGTCCGGCTCCTGGCAGTGGATGATGATCTGGGTATTTTGATGTACTTTAAGGAACTAATGCAGGAGATGGGAGTATCATGCGATGTGGCAGTCAGCGGCGAAGATGCTCTCGAAATAGTGGAAAAGAATGGTTCGTACAATATATATTTTATTGACTGGAAAATGCCTGGCATGGGCGGAGTGGAGTTGACCAGGAAGCTGAAGGAAAAGGCAATATCGCCCGGAAAAGCAGTTGTAGTCATGATATCGGCTGCGGAATGGAATACGATCGAAGCTGAAGCGAGAAATGCCGGTGTCGACAGATTTTTGTCAAAGCCTTTGTTCCCTTCATCAATTACAGATATTATAATTGAATGTCTTGGCATTGAGAAAAAACAGCTGGAAGAGGTGCAGTCGAGCAACGATAATTTTGAAGACTACTGCATACTGCTTGTTGATGATGTTGAAATAAATCGCGAGATCCTGATAGCGCTGCTGGAGCCAACTCTTATTAAAGTAGAGTGTGCGGTAAATGGTGTTGAGGCTGTCCGTATGTTCAATGATGCTCCTGATAAATATGCTATGATCTTCATGGATCTCCAGATGCCTGAACTGGATGGCTACGATGCAACCAAGCAGATAAGGGCGCTGGACATACCTCAAGCCAAAAAAATTCCAATTGTGGCGATGACTGCCAATGTATTTAACGCAGACATTAAAAAATGTTTAGAAGCCGGCATGAATGATCATGTAGGTAAACCAGTTGATATTAATGTTGTAATGGAAAAGCTGCGGCATTATTTCTTTGAGAAAACATAAATAAATTTAATTACAAAATCCTGCTTATTTGTTCAAGAAGTTCGCTTTTCATAATTCTTTTCCAGATAGGCCTTCCATGAGGGCAATAAGGGGATTTTAAATTAAATGCAGCTTCTATAACTGCTTCTGCTTCCATATCAGAAAGAGAATATCCCCCTTTAATTGCTTTTTTGCATGCTGCTGTTGAAAAAAGTTTTTTTTGAACTTCATCGATATTGCCTGGAGATTCGGATATAACACCTATTATATCGTTTTTTATATTGCTTAAAATATCGGGCAAAGAATCGATAAAATAATTTTTTGTATCATCCTGTTCAATAATAATCCCTGCATTTTTATAATCATTGATTATTTCAGGAGTAAAAGTCATATCTTCCGGCAAATAAATTGGAACAAGAAGTTTTTGCAATTCCGGTTTTTTATTTATAAAAGATTCGTATATTGATTTTTCATGCGCTGCATGCTGGTCAATAATGTAAAGAGAATCATTTTTTTCGCATAGAAGAAAAATATTAAAAAGTTGTCCCAGATATTTTGCTGTTTCTGTATCTTTATGAACCGAAGATGTTTCTGATGGATTTGAAGTTACCGGAGTTTCATAATTGCTCTTTTTTATATCTGGCAGCACACCCTTTAAAGGTTTATCAGGTTTGTATGAATATGGTTTATCATAGACTATATTTATAAAATCCTGTTGCCCTGATATCTCGTTAGAGATATCGCCGGAGATCTTGTCTGGATTATCACCCGGAAAAAAAGATTTGGATTTAATGTTTGCAACAGGAGAATTGTTTTTAATTGTTTTTTTGAGTATATCGGTTATAGAGTGGTGTATTTGCTGAATGTTTTTTATTCTTGCCTCTTTTTTTGCAGGGTGTATGTTAAAATCAACAAGCGAAGGATCATTTTCTATAAAAATAAATGCAGATGGAAAATGTCCGCCGGGCATGAATTCCGAATAACCGTAAGTAACTGCCTGAATCAATGAATAATCCTGTATCCTTCTTCCATTAAGATAAATATGGATAAATTTTCTATCTTTGCGGTAAATAGCAGGATCTGCAACAACACCTTTTATACTATATCTGCCGTAATTAGTTTCTTCTATCTCGTATAAAAAAGCCTTATCCCTGAAAGCAGCATTGTAACATTCAAATATTCTTTCTTTTAATGCACCTAGCCCCAACATTTGTATAAGAACGCCATCAATATAAAGTTTAAAAATTATATCCGGTCGTGTCGCTGCTTTTTCATAGAATATGTTTTTACAAAGATTTGTTTCCGAAGAAGGATTTTTTAAAAATTGTTTTCGAGCAGGTATTGCATAAAAAAGGTCTTTTACGGAAATAGTTGTCCCTTTTCTCGATGCAGATGTTGTAATGTTTATTTCTCCGCTGCTATCTGTTTTTAGCATTTTGCCTTTAGAGTTGTTATCTTGTCCTGTTATAATTTCAAGTCTTGAAGAAGCTGCGATACTTGAAAGAGCTTCGCCCCTAAAGCCAAGCGTATGTATATTAAACAGATCTTCGGCAGTTTCAATTTTGGAAGTTGCGTGCTGAATCACTGAAAGTTTTAAGTCTTCTTCATCCATTCCTGCGCCGTTATCTATTACTCTTATCTCTTTTATACCTGCGGATTCAATATATACGCTTATTTCGCTGCTTCCGGCATCTATTGAGTTATCGAGAAGTTCTCTTAGAACAGAAGCAGGCCTATCGATTACTTCTCCTGCTGCTATTTTAAGAGCTACAGATTTTTCAAGTATTTTTATGTTTCCCATATTTTATTCCGTATTATTTTATGTTTATAATATAATATTTCAATAACTTAGAACATTAGCCGCCCAAAAATACCTGCCTGAAGCCCAAGCAAATAAGTGTTTTCGCTGTTAAAAGATTCATAGAGCCTGTGTTTTTCAACTCCAATGGAAAGGAGTACTTTTAAATTACCTTTTTCCGGGAAAATAAGGGATGATTCATGTGTTATCAAAATGGACCAGTAGTTATAGTCGCTTACAGTGCTTTCAGGCTCTGTAATGAATGCCAGTGATTCTGTATGGGCAAAATAAGGGTCTGGATCATTTTTATCTGAAAAATATTTTATCTCTATTCTTTTTGAGGGTCGTGTTATCCACATATATGAAGCAGAGGCTGTATCATAAAAATAAGTTTTTTCATCGGAGTATCTGTGGACATATCCAAATTTATTATCGATTATAAGTTCTGTTTCTTTGTGCCCTGCAAAATAGAGGCTGTTTCTTAAAATAAATTCCCTGTCCTGAGGTATGGGGGTATCAACAGAACTTGTAATAACCGAAAACCTTGTTATAAATTCATCTGTCTTATAAAAAGAAAAAATTGGCATAAGCCCTGAATCTCCAAACATATTTATTGCTCTTGTAACATATTCTCCCGCGATTTTGTATGTATGCGTATAGGTATCATCTTCTTTTGCGAATTCTTTTAAATAACGTATATTCAATTCCGACGGAGCAATAAAATCTGTTATAGAAGGATTTCTGCTTTTGAAAAATTTGGCAAAAACTTCGGGGGTATATCTGCTGTTTGAAAGATAAGCGCTTTCATCCCGGAATTTTTTTTCAGAACTATCAAGAAAAAATTCTGCAAAAGGGATGCCTGTATAAAAGTAGCTTTGTCTGGAAAAATCTTCAAACCATAATTGCGTATCATCAGGGAAACTTTTTCCAATTTCATTTTTATTTATATACTCAAATGTTCTCGAATATCCAGGAGTAAATTTCCACCCTCCGAAAGCAGTATTAAAAAATGGGAATTGCATTTCCAGTTTTCCGCTGCTTTTCTGTCTTCTGTCAAACTCTTCTCCGGATGATAATGTCCCGGCATTTATAGTCACATCTACTCCAAAAGATTCGCGGTAAACAGAAAAATTGTTTTCGCTAATTATTGTCCTGTCCGGCCAGGGGTCGCTGTCTTCGGGTATAATAAGGGAAAATGAATTAAACCAGTTTTCAATATAAGATAAATCCTCCGGAATATATCCTGTAGATACTTTTATAAAAGAAAGATTTGTTCCCCCTCTTATTTTTTTTCTTGTATCTGATTTATATCTAAAATCCCATCTTTGCGATAAATCATTATAAATTAACATTGATTCCGCAGAAGCAGATGCTGTTCCCCCTCTGTCTCCAATTTTTATTTTAAGTTCATCATATTTTGCGAATGACAGGTAATAGAGATCTCTTGATTCGCTATAGGAATCTGTAAGTGTAAGAAAATCGGTAAACAAAGGAGACCTGTATGTATGATCGATAGTGGAATAGTTTTCGCCTCCTACCCATGTGAGGTCAATATTTGTCTCAATGTTTGACTTAAAGATATCTGTTTTTAAAGTTGTTTTTGTTCTTGCATTGTTTGAATCTGAATTTTCATTAAGGTCAACGCTAAAATCTTCTGCTGCATACATAACATATTCTTTTACATAAAGATTGCTGATTATGTCTGTTTCTCCCACAGAAAGAATCGTGCCGGGAAAATTATGTTCGTAAGTAACAGCAACAGCTCCTGCGGTGGATAATTTAGGATCTGTAAGATGAATTTCATCAAGAAACATTCTCCCTTCTTCGGCATCACAAGTTATTTTTAACATTGAAAGCCCAAGATTTGTCGAGCTTGTCCTTACTGTGCCTCCCATATCTATACCTGCAAGATATATTTTTTTCTTTTCTAAATCTATTTCAAATTTTTTCCAGCAATCAATTAATACATCCTCTGTTTTAAAAGTAGCTTCTATTCCTCTTCCTGTAGTATCTGTATAAGAGATTGTGATTTCAGCAGGGGTAGGGTCTAACTCGGATATTCTTATATAACCTACAAGCTTTCTATACATATCGTACGGAACAGGGGTTGAATAACCTGTAAGAGTATAACCTTTTCCCTTCCAGCCTGTTTCAAGCACTTTTTGTGTAGATGATATATCTGCATTTTTAAAGAATATATCTCTTATCTCCGGATATGCTTCCATAAGTGTTTTTGCTGGTGGCGGCGGTTCCGCGTTTCTTCCCTGCACCTCTTTTGCGTAAGCATAATCAGTTCCGCCAGATGTAACAGTTGCGCTAAAAGGGGAGGTTTCTATAAAAAGTTCTCCGATAAAAATTCTTCCCGAAGATTCAGAGGCTGTCTCATTTACATATATGAATCTTACGGCAGATGATTGCGCCAGAAGTTTTTTTTCAGTAGAGCTAAAGTTGTGATTTACTCTTTTCCAAACTCCCTCATTGCATATATTTACAAAAGAACTTGATAAATCTATTGTAACAACATTTCTTGGATCTTCAAGATCAAGCACTCCGTTAAGATCATTATCCTCGGA
>Ga0123353_10003565_pt1 | contig 19714 bp, 16 predicted proteins | sample TergutLab28metaG_3_FD_92763 | JGI IMG/M metagenome (GOLD analysis project Ga0123353, IMG submission 92763) | Labiotermes labralis P3 segment gut microbial communities from Petit-Saut dam, French Guiana - Lab288 P3 | ecosystem: Host-associated > Arthropoda: Insects > Digestive system > Gut ... | reverse complement strand
GAACCGCACCGTTCCCTTACCGTCATAGCCGACCGACTCGTACGCGTCGAACCGCTGGCGAATCTGCCGGTTCATCTCCTCCGGTGGAAGGTTCTGGGCCAGCAACTGCTGGAACGCCAGCAAACTCGCCAGCGCGTGCGCGTGCGTGATCGTCACGTCCTGGCCGGGCCCGCCGTACGGGAAAAACGTTTTGCTGGAATCCTTCTGGAGGTAGTGAATGCTGTTGGCCACGGCGACGTCGAGACGCTGGCGGTCGGCGCAGGCGGCGGTGAAGTCCGGCATCCTCGCCGGGTCGGGGACCTTCCGCAGCGCGACTTGCCCTTCGGGCAACTGCCACTCGGTGTCAGGCACGATCACGGCCTTCTTGGAGCAGCCTGGCAGAGACAAACAACACGCGGCGATGACGGCGAGAAGCACAACGTTTTTCATCCCTGAATCCTTGTGTGAGTGCGAACATCATGTTCGTGCGGGGTGATTATCGCGAGTGGAGCGAGATTTTTCAAGTGACGGAAAATGCGTCGACATGGCTCTGCCTTTTTACGTTGTAAAACTTGGTGGATACGAAACGGTCGGCCCATGGCGACGTTCGACAACGCAAACTGGCAGGGCCCACGGCCTGTCACGCCACTTGCGGCAGGTACCATGCGTTTGCCCTGCGACGCAAAAAGGCAGCGCCATCGCGACGCGTTTGTCGTCTACGCGAAATATCTCATCGCATTGTCGAAGAAGAGTCTACCATCGGCGCGGCGCACGTTGCCTCGGGTCCATTGCGGGTGGTGGGTGATGTCGGTGAATCGTTCGGGGTGTGGCATGAGGCCGAGGATTCTGCCGGTGGGGTCGCACAGTCCCGCGATGTCGTCGGTCGAACCGTTGGGGTTGATCGGGTAGGGTCCGCCGTTGCCGTTGGCGTCCACATAGCGCAGGGCGATCTGGTCGGCGTCGCGGAGGCGGTCGAGGATGGCCGGTTCGCGCGGCACGAATTTGCCTTCGCCGTGCGCCATCGGCAGCGCGACGAGTTCGCCCTTGGGAAGGAAGACGCATTTGTCGCTGTCGCAGCGCAGGTGCACCCAGCGGTCCTCGAATCGCCCGCCGTCGTTCCAGGCCAGCGTCGCGTCGCGGTGGGCTTGGTCCACCTGCACATTGCCCCAGGGCAGCAGGCCGCTTTTGATCATGATCTGGAACCCGTTGCAGATGCCCAGCACGAGCTTGTCCGCCTGGACGAATTGATTCAGCGCGTCGGCTAGCCGGTGAAGCATCTGGTTGGCGAGGATTTTTCCCGAGGCGATGTCGTCGCCATACGAAAACCCGCCGGGAATCACGAGAAACTGGGCTTCGGCCAGCGTGTCCGGCGATTCCATCAAACGAAACACGTGCTCGCGACGGGCGTCGAAGCCCGCCTGCGCGAGGGCAAACTCGGTCTCGCGGTCGCAGTTCGTGCCGGCCGCACGCAACACCAATGCTTTGGGGGTAGCCATGGGGGAGTTATACGAAAACGAGCTACAGGCCGCAAGCGGAACGCCGACAGGAAAAATCCGAAATCCGAAGCTCGAAATCCGAAACAAATCCCAAAGCGGAAAATTCCAAACTCCAAACGGCGACGCCATGTGCCTTGACGCATGGCGTCGCCGTTTGGGATTTAGGATTTGTCGTTTGTGATTTGTTTCGGATTTCGTGCTTCGGATTTCGGATTTATTCTCTCTATCCCTTCCTCCCGCGCTTCCCGCTATAATAGCCGCCCGACACGTTTGCAAAACCAGCAACGAAAGGACTTCCGATGAACGCGGACAATAAATTTTACGTGATATCCAACACGCACTGGGATCGTGAGTGGCGGTTTCCGTTTGAGCGCACCCGCGCCATGCTCACCGAACTGTTCGACAACCTGCTGAAACTCTTCCGAACGAAGGAAAATTTCCGCGTCTATCACATGGACGCCCACACGATTCCCATCGAGGATTACCTCGAAGTCAAACCCGAAAACCGCGCCGAGATCGAGCAGCATGTCCGCGAGGGACGGCTGCTGGTCGGGCCCTGGTACACGCTGCCCGACGGATGCTCCGTCAGCGGCGAAGCCCTGGTGCGCAACCTGCTCCGCGGAACGAAACAGGCGCGCGACATGGGCAAGTGCATGATGGTCGGATACACGCCCAACGGGTTCGGTCAGCCGTCGCAGTTGCCGCAGTTGTACGCGGGGTTCGGTATCGACAACGTGCTGTTCTACCGCGGTGTCGACCGCAAAAACACGACGCAGGAGTTCATCTGGGAAGGTCCCGACGGCACGCGGGCGCTGGCGTTTCGGTTCGGCATGTACGCGCGGTACAATTTTTTCTTCCTCGTCTACAGGCCGACCGTGCACGGGCGAAAGGCCTTCGAGTGCTGGTACAAGTGGGCCGAAGGCGGGCTGCCTTTCCATATCTGCCGCGAGTTGTCCTACGAACCGTATTATCTGCTGAATTTCAAACCGATCTTCGACACCAGCAAAATTCTGTCGGGGCTGGAAGAAATGCTCAGCGTCGACGCGGCCGGCATGACCACGCCGTTCGTGGCCGCCATGCAAGGGTGCGATTCCACCGCGCCCGATGAAGTCGAAGCCAACCTCGTCGACGAGGCCAACAAACTTCTCGGCCAGGAGCAGGTTTTCCACGCCAGCATCGAGGATTACGTCTCGGCGGTTCGCGACTACCTGGCCGATAAGAAGGGCCGCCTGACCGTCGCCAAGGGCGAGATGCGTCACACGCTCCAGGGCGGCGGGCAGACGTATCTGCATTACGATATTACCGGCACGCGCACGTACCTGCGGCAGGCCAATCACGTCAGCGAGATCAAACTCGAGCACGTCGCCGAACCGATCTCGTCCGTGGCGGCGATGATGGGCACGGAGTATCCCGCGGGACTGCTGGGCCTGGCGTGGAAACTGATGCACCAGAACCACGCGCACGATTCCATCGGCGGATGCGCGATGGACCGCGTGCACGAGGACGTGATGAACCGGTTCCAGCGGGCCGACGATATTTCGGAGGAAGTGGCCCGGATGAGCCTGGCCCGCCTCGTGCCGCACATCAACACGGCCAGTCTGCCCCACGACGCCACGCTGCTGCTGGTGTTCAACACGCTGCCGTACGCGCGGAGCGGGCAGGTGCTCGACACGACCGTCGATTTCCAGCGCGAGCTCAACACGGCCGGGTTGGAATTGTTCGATGTGGCCGGCAACCCGGTCGCCTGCCAGGTCCGCCGCGAGGAACTCTGGCGGCCGACGGTGCAGAAACCTAACGACATCCCGTCACCGTTCTTCGCCAAGCGCTACCATATCACACTCGAGGCGAAACAGATTCCGGCCATGGGGTACACGATGCTGGTGGCCAAACCGCTGCTGGCGCCGCCCGAAGCCGCGCCGCCGGTGAGCGACGCCAAACCGGACACGCTCGAAAACGAACACATGCTCGTGACGATCAAGAACAACGGCACGTTCGACATCAAGGACAAAGCCACCGGACGAACCTACCGCGGACTGGGCTGGTTCGAGGACGCCGGTGAGGTCGGAGACCCCTGGCTGCGGATCGCGCCGACGACCGACGAGGTCATCACCAGTAAGGCGGGCCGGGCCAAACGCACCGTGCTGGCCAGCGGCCCGTTGATGACCCGCGTGCGGATCGACCTGAAACTCCGCCTGCCCGCCGGCGTGCTGGAGGACCGTTCCGCGCGGGTGGCGGACAAGGTGGACTACCCCGTGAGCGTGACGCTCACGCTTCGCCGCGGCGCGAAGCGGCTGGACGTGCAGGTCGAGCTGAACAACACCGTCGGCGACCACCGCCTGCGGATGATGTTTCCGACGGACCTGGCCGCCACGCACGCGGCCGTGCACATGCCGTTCGACGTCGTGCGGCGGGCGATCGAGATTCCGCAGCGCCCGTCGATCAAGGACGACCCCGAGAACGGCTGGGTCGAACCGCCCACGGGCCTGGAGCCCAACAAATGGTTCGTGGACGTCTCCAACGGCAAGCACGGACTGTGCGTGCTGGATCAGGGCGTGACGCAGTACGAAATCACGCAGGATAAAAGCCGCACCATCGCGTTCACGCTGTTCCGCGCGTTCCAGAACCGCAACAGTTTCCAGAACATTGATTACCCCGATCAGCCGGGCACGCAGAGTTTCGGGCCTCAGTCGTACCGTTTCGCGCTGGTGCCGCACGTGGGGGATTACATCCAGGGCGGTGTGATGCGGCAGGCGTTCGAGTGGAACGTGCCCCCGGTGATCGCGCAGATCGGCCAGAATGGAGGCGGCGCGTTGCCGACGGAGCGGAGTTTCGTGGAGATCGCGCCGGCGGGCATGCTGGCGTTCAGCGGGATCAAACCGGCCCAGGACGGCAGCGGCGACTGCATCGTCCGTTTCTGGAACGCGGCGGAGAAACCGGTCGACGGCATGGTGACGTTCGGCCTGCCGGTCGCGAAGGCGGCCTTGGTTCGCCTCGACGAAACGCACCTCCGCGACCTGACCGTCGACGCCGACAACACGATGGCCGTCGAAAACATCGGAACGAAAAAGGTGATTACGTTGCGGGTGACGCTGAAGCAATAACGGCAGCCAGTAGCCAGCAGCCAGCAGCCAATAGCCAATAGCCAACAGGGCTTGCGGTTTGTTTCGGTAAAAATGTACCGTATGTTCGAGAGAGTGGTCCCAATGCTTCGCTGACTCGATGATCGCCAGGAGTTGTCCATGTTTGCCGACCATCGAGTCTGCGAAGCATTGGGACCACTCTCTCGAACGAACGGTTTGCTTTTACATTCTCGCACCGCAAACCCTGTTGGCTACTGACTGATGGCTACTGGCTTCGTACCCTACAGCCTGAAAGTTTTGTATGGCAAGACGCAGACAAATCCGAATCACCCCGACCGTTCGTCGCGGGCGTCCGATGATGCGTCGCGGGATGTGGACGGCGATGGCGGTGATGGTGCTGGTGGGCCTGGTCGCGGGCGATCGGCTGGGGCTGTTCGGCCGGAAGCCCGCGCCGAAACTCACGCCGTCGGCCGCGTCCTCGCATGATTGGGAAACGTACGACGGTCAAACGTTCCGCGTCTCGCGGGTGGTCGACGGTGACACGATCATTCTGGACCGCCCCGACGGCGTGACGAACCACAAAGACACCCGCGTGCGGCTGTGGGGTGTGGACACGCCCGAGACCGTCAAACCCAACGCGCCCGTGGAGTGGTTCGGCCCCGAGGCCAGCGCGTTCACGAGGGACGCGATCGAGGGGCGCCATGTGCGGATCGAACTGGAACGCGGAAAAGGCACGCGCGACAAATACAATCGCCTGCTGGCCTGGGTGTTCCTGGAGGACGGCCGACTGCTCAACGCCGAGTTGATTTCGCAAGGCTACGGTTACGCCGATCCGCGGTTTCCGCACCATCGTAAAACGGAGTTCGCCAAACTCCAGGTCCAGGCGATGCGCGGCCGCAAAGGCCTGTGGCAACACGGTTCACCGCCCAAGGATTTACCGGACTACTACGGTGAAGGGCGCGAAAAACTGCCGAAATAGTGAAAATGGTTGCGGTGGCTTGCCTCTTTGCGCTGTAGGACGTTATGTGTCAACGAACGTTTCGCATTACACAACATCCTACAGCGCAAAGAGGCAAACCATATCCGCGACCGGTCGAGTTCCCAAATCTTTTCGTCAGGACTCCACGCGCGGGACGTATTTTGTTGTAGAATACAGGATTCTAAAACAGGATCAGGGTAAGGATATACACAAACTATGTTGTACGGAATTTCGAAGGTTCATGTGATTGCCTGCGGCGTGTTGGGGTTGGACTTGCGGGAGGTGGCGGCGCGGGTGAGTCGTCCGGCGAAGGGGGAGGACAAAGGGTTGTCGATTTCGCTGGAGTTTCTGCCGGGCGGGCTGCACAGCACGCCGCGGGAATTGCGGCGAAGGGTGCAGGAGGCGATCGACCAGGCCTCGGCCGAGCACAAGGGCGAGTTGATCTGCCTGGGTTACGGCGTGTGCGGGCTTGGAGCGGTGGGGCTGCACGCCCGGAACATCCCGCTGACGATCCCGCGGGTCAACGACTGCATCGCGCTGTTCCTGGGAAGCGACGCCGCCTATCGTAAGCAGTTCGCCGCCTGGCCTGGCACGTATTACATTTCGGCGGGGTGGGTCGAGGAGAAGACCCCGCCGCCCAACAGTAAATCCCCGCAGGCCTGTCGAGAGTCCGAGGCGGAGTATGGACGATTGGTCGAGCAGCACGGTGCGGAGAACGCCCAGGCCATTCGGTATTTCCTCAGCAGTTGGCAGCGGAATTACCAGCGGGCGGCCTTCATCGACACGGGTGTGGACGCCAAGCGCGGGAAGTACGCCGAGATTGCCCAAGCGATGGCCAGCGATTACGGATGGAAATACGAGGCCTTGACCGGCACGCACGGCCTGCTGGAGGCGATGCTGCTGGAGCGGTACAGCGGGGAGGAGATTCTCATCGTCCCGCCGCATTACGTGACGACGTTCGACGCGGCCTCGCGAAAACTCGCCGCCGTCCCCGCCTGGCAACAGGCCGCCACCGCGCCGCAGACGCGCGTGCTCGTGTTGGACGGCGAGGAGACACAGCCGGACCAGCGACAAGTGACAAGTGACCAGCGACAAGAGCAGGCGATACTTGCCGACGACGATGCTCTCGCCGGTTGCGAAACAAGAAAAGAAGCGAGTCTTCAGGAATGTTCTGCTACGGCTGACTCGCGAAGCTCTTGTCGCTTGTCGCTGGTCGCTGGTCACTCTCCAACGAAGTTACCGCCAGTCCGGATCGGTCTGGGTATCGACGCCGGCGGGACCTACACCGACGTGGCGCTGTACGATTTCGAGCGGGACGTGATTCTGCAAAAGGCCAAGGCGCCGACCACTAAGTGGGACTACTGCGTCGGCATTGAGGAGGCGTTGTCCGCGCTCGACCCGGCCACATTGGCGAACGTGGACCTGGTGAGCGTCTCGACCACGCTGGCGACCAACGCGATCGTCGAAGGCCATGGGCAGAAAGTCGGTCTGCTCGTGCTGCCGCCGTACGGGATGTTCTGGCCTGAGGATTTCGACTACCAGCCCGTCGCGCCGATCGACGGCCAAATGGACATCAACGGCGCGGAACGGACGCCGGTGAACCTGGATCAGGTGGCCATCGTCGCACGGGCGATGGTTCGCGAGCACCAGGTGCGGGCGTTCGCGGTGAGCGGGTTCGCCAGCCATGCCAACCCCGCGCACGAACTGGCGGTCAAGGCGGTGGTTCGGAGCGAGACGGGCCTGGGCGTGACCTGCGGGCACGAGGTCAGCCAGGGGCTCTCGTATAAGGTCCGCGCCGACACGGCCATGCTCAACGCGCGGATCATTCCGTATCTGGAGAAACTGCTCGAGCAGTTGCAGCAGTCACTGGGCAGGCGGAAGGTGACCGCGCCGATCATGGTCGTCCGCAGCGACGGGTCGTTGATGAGCGTGCGGACGGCGGTGGATCGCCCGATCGAGACGATGTTGTCGGGCCCAGCCGCCAGCGTGGCCGGGGCGCGATACCTGGCCAAGTGCGACGACGCGATGGTCGTGGATATCGGCGGGACGACGACGGACACAGCCGTCATTTCCGGCGGGCGCGTGCTCATGTGCGACGAGGGCGCGAGCGTTGGCGGATGGCGGACGCACGTTCGGGCGTTGGACATGCGGACGCTGGGGTTGGGCGGCGACAGCCTGATCGCGCACGAGCGCCGGACGCTGCGTATCGGTCCGCGGCGGGTCGCGCCCATCGGATGGCTGGCGGCGCGGCACAACCTGGCCGCCCCGCTGGAGTGGGTGGAGCACCATCTCGACCATTTCGACGACTCCACCGGCGGCATGGAGCTGCTGTGTCTGAACGTGCCGGACGCGCAGCGCGCGGGCCTGGCCGATCTCGACGAGGCGCAGCGGCGGATCGTGGACGAACTGGCCGGTGGCCCGCTGTCGGCGCATGAACTTGCCCGGCGGCTGGGGTATGTCACGCACAAATTCATGCCGATCGCCCCGCTCGAAGGGCGGAACCTTGTGCAGCGCAGCGGGCTGACGCCCACCGACCTGCTGCATGCGCAGGGCCAACTCGCCCTGTGGGACGGCTGGGCGAGCGAGCGGTTCGCGGGCATATTCGGGCGGCTGCTCGGGCTGGACCAGCAGACGTTCGCCGAACGGGCGTTGGGGCAATTTGTCGATCTGCTGACGGCCGAGCTGTTCAAGACACAGTTGGCGCAAACCGTTCCCGACGCGGACGAACTGGATCGTTCGCCGACGGCGACGGCGATGCTGCGCAACGTGCTCGCCGGCGGCGGGACGGGCCATGACGTGCAGGTCCGCGTCAAGGCGCCGATTGTCGGCATCGGCGCGCCGGTGGGATTTTTCCTTCCCGCGGCCGCCAAGCGGTTGAACACGCAACCCATCGTGCCAGTCAATGCGGACGTGGCCAACGCGATCGGCGCGATTACCAGTTCGGTGACGATCCGTCGGCAGGTGGAGATCGTGCCCAACGATCACGGACGATACACGGTCGAGGGATTGGCCGACGCGCCGGCGTTCACCGAATTGGAGCAGGCGCAGACCCACGCGGTCGAGCGGCTTCACAGGGAGGTGCTGGCGGCGGCGCTGGCCAACGGAACCAGCCAGCGTCGTATGGAAGTGGCCATCCGCGACCGTGTCGCGACCGTCACCGACGGCGGGCAGATTTTCATAGGCCGCGTGCTGGAGGCCACCCTGACGGGGAGACCCGATTTGGCGCGGTGAAAAACTCTCGAAACTCGAAACCGAACGCCCGAATTATGGTTGAATAATCTGTCGGGAGCGTGCACAATAGGGTTCACGCTGCGGGTCTGGGCGGCAGCCTTTCCATGAGGAGCGACGTATGCGCACGGAAGTGAAAATCGGGATCGGCGTGGCCATTGTGCTGGTGGTGGTTGTGGTGGCGTACGTGGCCTTCGGCCGCGGTGGCGATAAACCCGCCGAGAATGCGGCTGGAAACCGCGTGGCCATGGGGAACACCGCGGGCAACAGCTCGGGTCTGAACTACGCCAACAACACCGGATACGGTACCGGGTATAACAACAGCGGCTATTCCAACGCGACGTGGGGGGGCGGCTACTATAACAACGCTTCCAACACCTCCAACACGTCCAACAACGCCGTCCGGGACGATATCTGGGGAAATTTCTCTAATCGGGGCACGGGCTATTACAACGCCTCCAACAACGGAGCGAGCAACAACGACAGCCGAAGTTCGTGGGGGAATTATTCCTCCAACAATACCGCCAACAACACCTCCTGGGGAAACGCCTCCTGGAACAACGCGTCGTCGTCCAATAACAGGGCCTCCAACAACAGCGGAAACAACGGCGGCTGGAGTGTGTGGGGCAACTACGGGTCCTCCAACACCGCGGGCAACGGGACGGGGAACTGGTCCGGTAACAGAAGCGGGAACGAGCCCGCGATCGACCAGGCGCGGACCTACACGGTCAAGGCCAGCGACTCCAGCGGGTTCTGGGGAATCGCCGCCTTGCCGGAGGTCTACGGCGACGGAAAGCATTACAAGCTGCTGGAGGAAGCCAACAAGGGCGTCGACTCGCGGACGTTGCAGGTGGGCACGGTGTTGAAGGTTCCGCCGTTGCCCGCCAGGACGGGCGTGGGCACGTCGCGTGACGGGGAGGGTGTTGTGACCGTCCAGACGGGCGGGGCGAAGGTGTACACCGTCGTCGAGGGCGACACGCTGTGGAGAATCGCCGAAAAAACGCTCGGAAGCGGCACAAAGGTGGACGCGTTGAAAAAGGCCAACCCCGGTTTGACCGACAACATCAAGCCCGGCCAAAAGATCACCCTGCCCACCAACGCGACCGTCACGCCCGGAACGGGAACCACCACGCCGCGCACCGGCGCCGGAACCGGCGGAACGACCAACACCAATCGCGCCCCCGCGGACACCGACCAACCCGCCCGCCCGCGGTTCCGGTAAGTCATGAACGAATCATCTCCAATCGGCGCGCTGGACAATTTTTCCAGTGAGTTGGTGGACCGTTGCCGACAGAGCGGCGGGGTGCTGGCGCTTCCGGGCGGGCGGATCGTGCTTCCGGAGGTGTTCGGGTTCTGCCGCGGGGTCAAGCGGGCGCTGGCGATGCTCGACCAGGAGGTTTCGCGCCACGCGCGGCAGGGCGGACGGCTGTTCCTGCTGGGCGAAATCATCCACAATCCGTGGGTCAACGATTATTTCCAACGCCGCGACGTGACGATTCTCCGCACGGAGGACCGCGCCCGGCTGGAGTCGCTGATCACGTCGTCCGACTGCGCCATCATTCCCGCGTTCGGTGTTCCGCTTCCGGTCGAGGAGCGGTTGCGACGGATCGGCTGCCGCATCGTGGACACTTCGTGCGGAGACGTGCGGCGGCTGTGGAAGTGGGCCGAGGGCGCCGCCCGCAGCGGGTTCGGCGTGATGATCTTCGGACGGGCGGACCACGACGAAACGGTTGTAACCCGCAGCCGCCTGGAGGCGTGCGGTGGGCAGTATCTCGTGGTCAACAAACTCTCGCAGGTGGACTGGTTTTGCGATCTGGTCACGGGCCGGCGACCGACGGTGGAGTTCGCGGAACTGCTCGGGCGTGCGGCGTCGAACACGGTGGAGTTTTCGCCGTTCGAGCGGCTGGCGCATGTGAGCCAGACCACCATGCTGCACGACGAGACGATGCTCGTGCAGGCGAAACTTCGCGAGGCGTTCGCGGAACGGTTCGGCCCGGCCGATGCCCAACGTCGGCTGCTGCTTCAACCGACGGTCTGCCGCGCGACGCAGGCGAGGCAGTCGGCGGCGGTGACGCTCTGCCGCGAGCGGCCCGACGTGGTGGTCGTGGTGGGGGGGTTCGGATCGTCCAACACGCGGCACCTGTACGAGTTGGCCCGGTCGTACGCGGCCGCCTATTTCATCGAGGACGCCGACGCGATCCTCGACGCCCGAACGCTGCGGACGTTCGACGCCGCCACCGCCCAGCCAACCTTGACACACGACTGGCTGCCGGGCAAACGCCCCGTGACGGTCGGCGTGCTCTCGGGCGCGTCAAGCCCGGAAATCGTCATCGGTGAAGTCCTGCAAAAAATCGCGGGGTTTTTGGGGTAGGGGAGGTTTTTTACCACAGAGACACAGAGATTCACAGAGGGGGATTCTGCCCAATACGAAAACGCTTCGTGATGGCTTTGCCTTTTTGCGTTGTAAGACGTTGTATACTACAGAGTGTTTTGTTGTGCACAACGTCTTACAACGCAAAAAGGCAGAGCCATCGCGAAGCGTTTTTCGAGTTCCTAGAGTTCCTCTCTGAGTTCTCTGTGTCTCTGTGGTAAAAAACGCGCGGTGTTACCGTCGTCTCCGAAGCAGCGCCAGGCCGCCCAGGGTCAGCAGGGTCATGGTCATCGGTTCGGGCACACCGACCTGAACGGGCGCGATGGCCACGCCGGTTCCGGTGAAGGTATAGCCGACGGGCGTGCCGTCTTTGTTGAGGTCATCGAACCCGCCGTTGGCGGCGTATTCGATGCCGGCCGTCAGGTCCATAATGCTGATGTTGTCCGCCAGCCAGGAGAGGTGATGGTCAGGATTTCCATACCCGCCGCCGATGCGGAAAATCGCGATCTTGACCTGATTGAAGACCTCGAAATCGTGTTCGCCTTGCGAGGTGAGGGCTTCCGCGCCCGGATGCGGCGAGGCCGGCGTCCAGTTGTACCCTTCGGGCATGTCGATCGTGAGCGTCACGCGGTGCCACTGGCCGTCATCGAGCAGGCCCATGTCCAGGATGGGAGTGCCCCACGAACCGTCCAGACTGGGTTGTGGCCTCGTGTAAAAGGACGAACACAAAACGTATCCAGCCATGTCGAGAATCTTGATGTCAAAGCTGATGGCGTACGTGTGTCCCACCGCCCAGTCGCTCTGCGTGGTCAACGGCATATAGATGTTCCCGTAATCGCCCGACCCGTCCGGCGGGTGAACGACGGAGAACGAACCGTAGTTGTTCCCCTCGATGGTGTCGGGCGCCACAGCCACGTCGCCGTACGTGATGTTCATGTACGACGCGGGGACGCTCCAGGTGCTCCATCCGCCCATGTCAACATAATACGCGTTGGCCGCCGAGGCGACTCCAACGGCCAATACCGCTGTCGCGATCACGATTCGATTCATACGCTTCTCCTTCTGTGTGTTGAAAAATGAAATCCAATGAGACAATATTCGCATTCCCGCGGGCGTTTGTTCCAGCCGTTACCGCCTCCGCCGCCGCAGCGCCAAACCGCCCAGGGCCAGCAGGCTCATCGTCATCGGTTCGGGAACGCCGGTGAGGACTTGCATGGTCACGAAGTCACCTTGTGACCTCCAGCCGGCAGGGGTCCCGTTTTCATTGACGGCGCTGAAATCACCGTTCACGGCGTAATCGAATCCGGTATCCAGGTCGATGAAGCTGACGTTGGCCACCAGCCAGGTGATGCTGCGGTCCTCGCCCATACCGCCGCCCATGTTGTGGAACACGGAAAAATTGAACGTGCTGATGGCATTGAAATCATACTCCCCCCCGTCTCGGGAAAACCCCTTGGGGATGTCGAACGTGATCGTCACGCGGTGCCAGTCTCCGTCGGAGAACTGGCCCATGTCATACCCCTGGCCACGCATTTCCCCGTCCGGGCCTGACGCGGGGCGCAGGTTGGCCTCTAGCCCCAGGTTGTACCCGTTCCAGGAGGTCAGCTTTATGTCGAAACTGAGTTGATAGCCTTGCCCAGCCGGCAGGGGCAACGCCACGGGGAAGTAGATGTTCCCGAATTGACCATTGTCGGACCTGCCGAAGAAGAATTCACCGTAATGGCAGCCCGCAATGGTATCGGGCGCCTGACCCACCGGAGTCACGTCATACTGGATGTCGGCCCCGCCGAGATACCAGTAATCCCCCGCCGGAATATACCAGTCGTTCGCCGCCGAGGTGGGCGAGGCGAATCCAGCGGCCAATACCAATGTCGCGATAGCGATGCGAGTCATGCGATTCTCCTTGTCGTTCCTGCCTTTTGATAATGACACACCACAACAACGCTGCGCGTCGCGCAACCTCTCCTCGACGTGTTCAAGGCGATTTTATTCGACGTTTCCGGTTTTGTCTACGGTTTTCCCGCCATCCACCAGGCATCCCGGACGATGTGGGTTGGTTTCGCGTAGACGCGGGCGTACCACTCGCTTCCCTCGAGGCGGTCGATCGGAATCGTCACGCGGCGGTAGGCGCCGTCGTTGCGGATCTGCCCGTCGATGTTCTGGTGCGTAAAGAACCGCGGGTCGCCGCCCCAGGCGACATTATCAGGCCGCAGGGCGTGCTGACTGACACAGTGGAAGAGCACCCCGCCGTAGAAATTCGAACTGAACCGCATGTCGACGGTCCAGGGTTCTCCTCCCGCCGCACCCTTGTCCACCTTGCGCAACTGGCAGTATTCGTAGGATTGGTAGTTGACGTTGGCGGTATAGTTGCCGACGGGCCAACCGAAGTCGGTCAACCCGCCCAGGCCGGGACAGAACGCGACCCGCACCTCCAGGTACTTCATTCGAAACAACTGCTCGGGCGGGTCCATTCCCCGCCAGATGTGCCCCGCCGGAGGGTCGGGGTGGGGCAGGGCTTCGGAGCGGTCGTAGAGCTTGTCGTATTCGGAGTCGCTCATCGTACCGATCAGGTCTGGCCGATAGTTCAGGAAGATGGGATACTGGGTGAAATCGGCGCCGTACATGTGCATCGCCTGGTGCGTTCCGCGCAGGTTCATCGCGCACTGCACCAGTATGGCTTGTCGTTTGGCCCGGCTGAGGGAGGGCATGAGGATGCTGACCAGGATCGCGATGATCGCGATGACCACCAGCAACTCAATGAGCGTAAAACCTCGCCGACGCATAGTGTCACGCCTTTCCGAAATTTCGACGAGAAGGGAGGACAACACCTGAAATTATACAATGGTTCGGACGATTCGCAACGTCGAATCGGTTGTTTTTCCACGCGAAACGAACGATTCGCCGCGTGCCCGAAAACTCAACCGCACCGCTCACTTCGGAACACCGAAAAATTCCCTTGACAACCCGCGACATCGCTTTAATAATTTAAGTAACTTTAGTAACTAAAGTGACACGGGAGAAAAATCATGGACCAAGACGACGTAAACAAGACGCAAATGAATAAGACACAAATGGACAAGATGCAGCAGGACCTGGACGCCGTTCGGGACGTGCTGGAATGCGAGCTGCCGTTTGACCGCGCGTATGTTCGGCTGGGTCTGGCCATCGCCGTGGCGGCGGGCGTCTGGTGTGTGTGGTCGCTGTTTTTCACCAAGGACGACGGGGTTTGGCTGATGGCCGTCGGCGCCCTGCCGATGGCGCTGCTGTCGATGGCGGGCTCTTTCTGGTGGTGGCTGCGCAGCCGCGCGTGGCGGAAAGTGCACCCGCTTGCCGCCAAGGCCTTCGCGTTGGATGTGCGAATTGCCGTCATTTTTGTGCTGGCCTTCTTTGGTTCGACCGTGATCTGCCTGAAGACCGGGGTCGCGCGCCCGGCGCTCATGGCCATGATTTTTTTCTGGGTCGCGGTATTGTTTTTCCTCATTGGCATAACGGGGCGGGCGCGCCGTTACTATCTGGCCTTCGCTTTGGGGTTCGCGACCATGTGCCCGACGATGTATTTTTTTAACGAGAATAGCCTTGCCGTAACATTGGTCGCCGCGTCGACCACCTTGATGACACTTGGTGCCGCCGCCATCATGCATGTGCAACTTCGGAGAAACCGTGGCTGACACCACTCCGCACGATCGCGCGTTGGAGAGTCGGATTCGGCTCCAGATTCTCGCCGCCCTGCTGGCCGGGGGGGCCGAGGATTTTGTCACGCTGCGCGCCCAATGCCGCCTGTCGGACGGGTCGCTGCATTTCCATCTGCGGATTCTCGAGGAAGCCGGCTACATCCGACGGCGAAAGCATGTGCTTCGCCAGCAGGTCCACTCCCGATTCCGCATCACACCGGCAGGCCGGGCCGCTCTCCGCGCGTACCTGGACGACATGCAGACGCTGCTGCACCACCTCAAAACGGCGATCTCGAAGCCGGAGACATAGGCATTGCTGATAAAGCGCCTGTTGCAAAGCGCTTTACTCATCGCCCGTCTTTCGTTACTCTTTCGTTTGTGCGTGCGAGGTGAAATTCCATGCGAAAAGAGCAAGCCAGTACAATCCTTCAACAGCATCAGGCGGCGCTGCAGAAGTTCCATGTGGCCAGCCTGTCCGTATTCGGTTCGGTGGCGCGGGGCGAGGCCGGGCCTGAGAGCGATATCGACCTCCTGGTGACGTTCGATTGCCCCGTGGGGCTGTTCGAGTTTGTGCGGGTACGGCGATACCTGGCGCATGTGCTGGGGTGCCGGGTCGATCTGGTGACGCCCGACGCGTTGCGCGTGGAGATGCGAGAGCGGATTCTTCAGGAGGCCGTGCGTGTCGCCTAGGGATACTCGATTGCGGCTGGCGGATATCCTCTCCTCCGTTGAGGCGATTCTTTCCTACACTGAAAGGATGTCGAAGGAGGAATTCGTCAAGGATCGCAAGACCGTTGACGCGGTGATTCGGAATTTTGAAATTGTGGGGGAAGCGTCGGCACATATTCCGGACGCGATACAGGCCCAGTATCCCGAGGTGCCGTGGCGGGATATGTATGACATGCGTAATGTCTTGGCTCATGAATACTTTGGTGTCAGCCTGAACATCGTGTGGAAGACGATTCAGGAAGAACTGCTTCCGCTGGTGACGCAACTGCGATCCATACTGGACACTCCAGAGCAATAAGCCGATTTTCATTGAGTCCTCCGTGAGTATTTTCGCAAATTTTCCGGGAACTTTGTGGCGATAGTTTCGTCTAACAATTCGGCCAACGCGGCGGTGACGGCGTCTGATGCATCCGCTTCGGTTGGCGCGGTGTCCCCGTCGGCCGCTTCGTTACCGCCGGAGAGCGGGGCGATTTCGTTTGAGGACGAAGCCCTCGTCGACCGCTGCCGCAAGGGCGACATGCCGGCGTTTGGCCTGTTGGTCGCGAAGTATCAGGACCGGTTGTACAACCTGTTGTACCGCATGCTGGGCCATGGAGCCGATGCCGAAGAACTGGCCCAGGAGACGTTTCTCAAGGCGCTGGAGAACATCGGGCAGTTTCAGGGCGCCAGCCGGTTTTACACGTGGCTGTTTCGCGTGGGGGTGAATCTGGCCATTTCGCATCGCCGCCGAGGCGGGCGGGTGAAATTTCAGACGTTGTCGGCCCCGGAGGACGGCGACGGGTTCGGGCTCGGTGCGCGGCTGGCGGACGGGCGCGACGGGTCGCCGTCGGCGTCGGCGATGGCCGCCGAAACGCGACAGGCCGTGTTGCGGGCGCTGGAAAGCCTGGATGAAGAGTACCGCGTCGTCGTGCTGCTGTGCGACGTGGAAGAGATGGACTATTCCCAGATCGCCGCGGTATTGGATCAGCCGCTGGGAACGGTCAAAAGCCGCCTGCATCGAGGCCGCTCGATGCTGCGGGCCAAACTGGCGAACTGGATGCCGTGAATTTGTATGAGCCGCGGGCGAGACGCCCGCGCCACGAGAACCCTATGTCGCAATCCGTGAACATTCTGGAGCAGTTGACCGCGTACCTCGACGGGGAGTTGTCGGCCGAGGACGCGCGGGTGGTGGAGTCCGCCGTGTCGTCCGACGCGACGGTGGCGCGCGAGTTGGAACGGCTTCGCGCGGCGCGGGAGTTGGTCCGCCGTCTTCCGCGCGAGCAGGCACCGGAGGGGTTTACCCTGCGCGTCATGGCGCAGGCCGAGCGGGTCGCGCTGCTGGAGCAGCCCGGACCGCCCGTCCATCCGGCGGGGCGATGGCGGCGGATGGCGGCGATGGCCGCTGTCGTGCTGCTGGTGCTGTCGGCGGGGCTTGTGGTGGGGGTGGCCATCTACTCGAACGTCGGGTCTCACGACCCCGCCAGACGGGTGGCGACGGGTCATCCCGCCTCGCAACCCAACGCCGTGGTCTCCTACGGTCAACCGCAGACACCCGACGCCTACGGTCCGTTGGCGAAACTCGGCACGTCCGGCGACAGTGCCCGCAACAAAGGCAGCGACCACGAGATGTTTGTCGCCGCCGAATCGCCGCACGAGAAAGAATGGCCCGCCGAGTTCAGCGACCTCAAGGACTTGGCCACGACGGCGCCGTTCGAACATTGGACAAACGAGCCGCTCGCGGGCACCGGCGGTATGGGACGCGCGAGCGGCAGCAGGGGCGGCGGTCAACCCGGTGTGCGGGGAGCGATGCTTCACGAGGACGATCTCGCGATCAAGGTCGCCAACGCGAATCCCACGGGAGGCCGGAACACCGCCGATGCCGCCGCGGACGCGCTGTTCGAGGATGTTGTCGTGAGCGGTGACGCCATCACGGGGGCTGTGGCCGTCGGGCCCGCGAAACCCTCCGGCGATGCCCTGGTCATGCTGATTTCCACGGACAATGTGGAACAGACGCGCAAGCAGGTGGAGGGCGTGTTGTTCAACAACAAGGTCACGCGGATGAACGCGGTGCCGCTGGATGTTCCATCCCAGCCGCCGACGGTGTCGCAGGCGGCGGCCAATCATATGGAATATGACAAAACGCTATACGAACGCGCCGTCACGGGCCAGTCACCGGTGGACGTGGTGATCGTGCAGGCCTACGTGACACCGGAGCGGGCCGACGCGCTGGCGAAGGAACTGGACGAACTTCGTCAAAAACAGCTCACGCCGCAACGGTCGGTCGAGGAGGCCCGTTCCCGCAACGCGAGGTATATCGCCCGGGCCAACGAAACCCGGGAGGTGGCCCCGGCGCGGCAGCCTGTCGCGACATCGGTCCCGGCCGTCCTGGCCAATGTCGGCGGCGAGTCTCGCACAAAGGGTCCGGCCCCGCAGGGCCCCCCGCCGCCCGCACCGCCCATGGCGATGGACGAATCGAACGTCGCACCGACCCCGCCACGGGACGAGAACGATCCGTCGCGGACCGATGAGGCGAGAAACCGACTTTCGGGCGGTGGAGGGGCTGGCCCTCTGCCGATTCCCACCACGGTACTCCGCCGCGCGGACAAGAGGCCGCCCGCGTCGATGCCCACCGCGACGCCCGTCTCCCAGCCGACCGAGGAACGCCTCCAACGCGTGCTGGTCACCGTGGAATACCGCGCCCTGCCCCGTACCACCACCGGCCAGGGGAACAAGTAGCGGGACGAGCGCATCGTAATTTTGTCAGTTTTTGCGCGTTTTTCGTGAGGGAAACGTCAGAAATCCGAAGCACGAAATTCGAAATCCGAAACAAATTCCAAACCCCAAACAGCAGAAAATTCCAAACGCGGACGGCGACGCCATGCGTCAAGGCGTGGGACGTCGCCGTTTGGAGTTTGGGATTTTCTGTTTTGGGATTTGTTTCGGACTTCGAATTTCGTGCTTCGGATTTGAAAGGCCTCCTTCGGAATAACCGCGAAATCAGCGGAATTTCATGCATTGCCTTAGGTTCCGTAACGCTCTGCCTTGTATGAACACCCTTGGCGGGGTATGCTCTGGTCGTTATGGCAACGCGGAAGCATATCGCCGGGAATCTGTCGCGGGTGCGTGAGGGCATCGCCGACGCCTGCGCTCGCGTGCGGCGGGAGGCCCGCGAGGTGACGATGGTGGCGGTCACGAAAACCGCGTCCGTCGAGGCGATTCGCGCGCTGATCGACCTGGGCGTGGACGACCTGGGCGAAAGCCGCGTGCAGCCGTTGCAGGAACGGGCGGCGGAGCTGGCGTCGACCCTGGCGAAACGGACGCCCGCCCGGACGGTGCGGTGGCACATGATCGGGCACGTGCAGCGAAACAAAGTCAAGCCCATGCTCGATGCCGGCGTGACGGTCGTGCACAGCGTGGACTCGTTGCGGCTGGCGGAAGACCTCAACGCGCGGGCGGAAAAACACGGGCGGCCCCTGGCCGTGATGATCCAGGTGAATTGTTCCCGCGAGGAGCAGAAATTCGGTGTGGCGGTGGGGGCGGCATCGTGCCTGGCCGAGATGGTCGCGTCGCTCAAACACCTGCGCCTGGTGGGATTGATGACGATGGGCCCGCTGTCGAGCGACCCCGAGGCGTCGCGTCCCGCCTTCGCGCGGCTTCGCGAATTGATGGACGATATGCGCCGCGAGGGAATCGGCGGGACGGAAATGCGCCACCTCTCGATGGGCATGAGCCCGGACTACCGCGTCGCCATCGAAGAAGGCGCGACCATCGTGCGGATCGGATCGGCGCTGTTCGAATGAAATGTTGTTTTTCTCGTCAGGGCGAACGCCTGTACAGGACGCACGTGGCGTGATTGGCCGCAAGGTCCTGCTAGTTTGCGTTGTAAAACATGGTAAAAGCGGAACGATCGGCCCCTGGCACATTCCACGACGCAAACTGGCAGGGCCTTGCGGCCAATCACGCCACGTGCGAAAGTCAGCGAACGAACAGGGAAACCACATGCGTCTATTCTTGTTTTTTTCGCCGCAACGTTGCGATTGGTCTGGTGGCGGCGTATAACTAGCGAGCGGTAGTCCGGTGGATGTACGCTCGGCGGTGACTACCGTACGCATGACACACCGTTCAGGAGCCCCGCATGGTTGATCTTGACAATTTGGCGCCGACCATCGAAACCCTTTACGCCCGGATCGTCGCTATCCGGG
>Ga0123353_10003564_pt1 | contig 19715 bp, 3 predicted proteins | sample TergutLab28metaG_3_FD_92763 | JGI IMG/M metagenome (GOLD analysis project Ga0123353, IMG submission 92763) | Labiotermes labralis P3 segment gut microbial communities from Petit-Saut dam, French Guiana - Lab288 P3 | ecosystem: Host-associated > Arthropoda: Insects > Digestive system > Gut ... | reverse complement strand
ATTCGGGTTGTAGTTGAAGCCGATGAAACGGAAATTGAAAGTTCGGTTGCCAATACAAAATACACATGGATTTGGAACGGCATCAATATCGGCTTTACAATGCCTGCGACAGAATCGGGCGCAACATATACCTATTCAAATACGCTGGGTGATTTCGCGATCAGCGACAATATTTCTACCGGCAGATTAGGCGGCACGATGACGGTAACAGGCGAAACCTTCGGCTGTGTGTCCGATCCTGTTCATTTTCAGATGTGGGTCAAGCCGCGTCCCGATATTCGCGTGCCGACCGTGCAGCCGCTTTGTCCCGAACCGGGCGTAGGCGGCAACTTCCCGTCGTTTTCCTTTCGTTCAAGCAACCTTCCCGATGATCAGGTTGATTATGATTGGAGTAGGAGGTTGTTGCCCGGCGGCGCACCAATTTCGGGAACCGGAAGTACGCCAACGGCGCTTGCGTTTAGCGACAACACAAGCGGCGTATCGCATATTTACGAATGGACGGTAACCGTAATAGGCAACAACCATGGACCTGCCGAAGGATGCGCGAGTACGCTATCCGCTCCCTTAACCATGACCGTATTGCCGCGTCCCGTTATTACCATTACCAATCCCAATACGGAAGTGTGTTCGGGTAATGACGGCATTCCATTTGACCAAATCAGTTTCACCACCTCCGGCATAACTTCATCCTATTCATGGAATATTTCGCAACCCCCTGCCGTTAGCGACGGCGTGATTACTACCGGAGCAACTTATCTGTGGGGTACCGGCAATTCGATCGCATTTTCGGGTTTGCCTCTTTATACCGCATCGGTTCCTGCCGGCGAGACGCATACCTACACTGCCACCGTTACCGTCAACGCCACATCGTTGGACGGCGGCTGCGCGAGCGATCCGGAAACCACCGATCTGACCATCAAGCAGAAACCTGTGATGAAAATACCCGACGCGATAGAAGTATGTTCGGGAGCGCATCATGCCGCCTACCCCTTCTCAACCGGCAATGGAGTTACGCCCGTGCTATACCACTGGGAAATAGACGATGATACGCTTTGGACGCCTGATGTTGCCGGCAATAGCCACGCAACTGCGATGAGCGCTTTTACGGCAACTACCCCGACGGAAAAATTACGAACCCTGATAGAGGTTTGGGCAACGCATACCAACGATTGCGTATCCGATAGGGTATCTTTCCCGCTATCGGTGCGTCCGGAGATGAAAATCACTTCGATAGACGACGGTTTCAGTATGACGGTTTGCCCGGGCGAACAGGTCGTACTGCCGCAGTTTGTTACCAACGTTTACGGTACTGACGCCTCGATGATCACTTGGATTTACGACGGCGCAAATGATATATCGGGATTGGATGCTTTCTTTCCCGACGGGCAGGATGGCAGCGGCAACATCGGATCATTCTTTGCGGCAGCCAACCCCGCGCCAAGTACGGTGCAAATCGAGGGTATGTTCACGGTAACGGTGGGATCGCACTGGAGCGAAACAACCAACTGTGAGAGCGAGCCAATAGAAATAACGGTCAAAATCAACCCGTCGCCGGTCAAACCCACGCTTGACGGAACGCTTGATGCGGATGATGTAGTGTACTATTGCCACTCTTTAGTTGACGCCGAAACAATTAAATTTCTTTCTACCGACCCGGCTGCAACCTTCAGTTGGACCAGCAACGACGATTTGGCGGGCGGCAATTTAGACGGAACAGGCAACGAACTTGTTTTTATACCTTCCAACAATACTTTGATGCGTTTTTGGGAGCGCGTGGCGAAATATTCCGTAAAGGCTCACGCGGACTTTGCAGGCGACGATAAGGCATGTCCAAGTGAAGCCACCCAATTTACGATTGTAATACAACCTGTGCCTCAACTATTAGAAACCTACCCCGCCAGCATCACAGGTTGCAGCAACACAGTGTTTGTAATCCCTGAATTTACGCATCATACGCTGTTTTCGCCATTAGGTTACAACCCCGCTACTAACCCTGATCCTGTTGTTTATAACCGGACGATCACCGCATTGGATAATGTTCCCTCATGGACAACCGGCGCAACCGGTCTTCCCGCTTTGGGTGTTTCCTCAACTGTTAATCCGGTTGCTCCGTTTACGCCTGTGATAACAGACAGCGAGCCGCGTAGCATGATGCTCACGGTAACCCCTGAATATGAAGGATGCCCGGGCGTAAAAAAGGAAGTGACCATCACCGTCAATCCAAGGCCGGTCATATCTGTTGCCAACCTCAACTACAAGTTTGACGTGTGTTCAGGCGAGCAATTCAGCGATATTTCTCTTGAAAGCAATATGAGTATGGCTAATTGGGGTTGGAGGCTTCTGCAATATCCAATCGGAACATCTTACAACGCAGCGTCGACTACCGGAAAGACTGTCGATAACTCCATTAATCCGTTCATTACGTTCAGAGATCCGTCAAACAGCGCTCATAATGTGCTGTATCGGGAAGTATTGAGATTGAACGGCGCAAGATCAATCGCCGCCTTGGGCGGTTGCCCGGCAGTTTTGACAGGCGATAGTATTTTCACTGTGCGTCAGGCTCCGGTGTTGATAAAACCCGGCAATGTAATAGCATGTTCGGATGAAACAGTACGTCTTGACCCGTTTGTAGTGACAAACAGTGCGACAATAACCTCGACGTCAACGTTTTCGTTAGAATATGAATGGAGCGCAGCCAAAACCAATCACAACAATTACGTGTGGTTGGATACCCCCGGAGGTACTGCGCCGAACGACTGGGAAGGGATAACTGCCGACAACGGAACGGCTCCCAACGGACAATTCCCCACGTTTAGAACTGCGAAACACGAAGCAAGTTTATCCAACAATATTTCCATTATTACCCTTACGGCAAAAATCGTTGACGCGGAAACAAATCCCGCTCTTAAAAACACTTGCTCTGCCTCGCAAACCTTTACCGTTGAGGTGAAGCCGCTACCTAAATTAACATCCGACTACTCTGCACAAACCGTCTGTCACGGAGGAACGACGCCTGTAACCAACATACCGTTCTACAACAACATATCGCAATCGAGAGTGGAAGATATATACTGGACCATCAGCGGCGACAATATTTTTCAAACGGGTGTTTACGATCCGCCCGAAACGGAACGGAACGGCAATATTTCTTTCATTCCGAATAATTTAACCCAAGCGCCGCAATCGGCAACCTTCAACATACAGGTAAAGATACCGGTTGAGACCGGTTCAACCAAACTCTGCTCAAGCGATGCGTACCCATGGGCAGTAACAGTGCATCCGATACCGGAAATTGTTATCGTTGACGCCGCCGTTGGCGGAAATGAGTTTGACCTTGCCGACCTTCTGCCTGCATACTGTCATAACGACCCCACAGAAATACCCGATATATGGTTTTATACCATCCCCGCCGCAACCGGCAATAATACGCTGAGATGGGACTTTGTCCCGCCTCCGGCTATACCCGGCCTTTCGGGCGACGCTATAGGAATGACGGGTAATTGGGATGTGCGCAATCAAACTACGGGAGTGCTTTATTTCCCCGGATTTACTGCGCAAAACAATTCGTTCTCAACATACTCGACAAACATAAGGGTAAGAGCCGCAGTAGGCAGCGATGGTACGTTCTGCGCAAATGAAGAGACTTTTCCGATTGTTGTGAGACCGCAGCCGGTATTGGATCCTGATTTTGCGGTTCTGCCGTTAGTAATATGCAGCGGAGAACAATTCGATGATCGAGAAATACGTCTGCACGAGAATTACCAGACGTTTGACCCTCTCGCCGGTTCTACCAAATTCACATGGACGGTAAACTACCAACCTGATTCATGGTACGGTAATTCCTCCATCATTGCCGACAATTCGGAACTTCCCGTCGCTCAGCCAACGGCGGTAAGTCCTGCCGGTGCCGACGGTCCAAAGGGAAAAGTTCTGCTTTACAGTGAGTTCGAACCTGTTATCGTTAGCGACATTCCACGCCAAATACGTTTCTCGATCACTCCCGAACATGGAGGATGTGTCGGCGCGCCGCAACCTTTAACCCTCACCATCAATCCGTCACCGATTTTTACTATTGATCCCAACTATGAGTTTGAGATTTGCTCGGGCGAACAATTTAAAAATATTGATCTAACCCGGTGGATAGACGTGAACGCCGAATTTTCATGGGATTTTGTGATTCCTTACGATACGCGGATGGATATGGGAAGAGGCGGCGGAGCCAATGAAAAAATAAGCAATATTGATTTTGTAGGCCCTACGTCAAACAGATATGAAGATGAATTTGCAGCCACATTGACGGTAATTGCCACCGCGCAAGGCGGCTGCTCAACCGTTCCGCTGATAAAAAGATTTGTTGTACTGCAAACGCCTGAGATGAGACCATTTACGGCGCAATTTGCGCCGTATTCCACCGAAATTGTAGCGTGCGCAGGCGAAACGTTTGCAAATTTATTAGAACTTTCTACGGTACTTGATGTATTAAGGTTAGACAATTACAGTTGGTCGATTACCGACGATCCAAGCGTTTGGACGCCCAATGCCAACTCGGTCGACATTACTGGAGACCCAACCGATCCGGAAATTTTAGCGTCGTTTACAACCACGACCAACACAACGGGCGCCGACAAAACAGGCACCGTAAATGTTCATGCCACGGCAAAACATGATATACTTGATGCCGCAAACAATGTTATTCGCACTCAGGAATGCAGGTCAAAAGATCCGGCTTCGTTCCGCCTTGTTCTGCGCCCTGTACCGGCAATCATTACGCCCGCGCCAAATTTTGAAATAGAAATTTGCCCGTTTGAGGAGGTAGTAGCCGCAGGAGGCGTGGGCGACAAAGTTATTCACGACTTTACATTCAACACCCCTGCTTCCTACGGAGCATGGGCATTCTGGACATTAGCGCATACTCCCCCGACCGAACTGATTTCTCCCGCCTTCGCCGGCGTAACCGCCGCAGGCGCAACTGCAACCGAAGCGCGCAATATAGTCGGTTTCACGTCAGCGGGCGGCGACGTTTTCGACGAAGGCGGCGAAAACTTCACCGGAACCGATATTACGGCAGAATTTACGTCAAGGGCGCGGATTCCAAGAAATATGGGCATACTGCCCGGCGCTTATCCTGATTTTTGCCAAACGCCTTTAACCGACGCCACCACAATCAGCATCACCCTGAAACCCACGCCCGGAGTACCTGCGCTCATAGACCCGCTGGAGGCTGTTGTAACGGCGGGAACTCCGCCTTATTTAGATTATTGTCCCGGCGACCCGACAGTTCCGAATTTTGAATTTAAAACCACGCTCGATGGAACCGACTATGAAATCAGCCACGGAGCAACGTTCCAGTGGACGCTTGTTTCGGGCGATATAGGACGCGATGAAACGCCGGACAGTTTTATTCCGTCGTTTATACCCCAAAACAACACGGGAAGTCAACTATCCACAGCAATAGCGGTTTTTAACGTACATGCCTCTTACAGAGGCTGTTCAACAGATGATGCAGGTCTTGACCCATATCAATTTGCGATAAAAGTGAAACCGGTACCAAGATTAGTCACCAACCCGTCAATTGACCCGATATGTAGCGGCGACGTCAACTCTGTAATTCCTGCTGCCGTTTACAGCCTGCAAGCGATGACTTCCGATTATGATGAAAATAGCACAAATACGGTATATCATTGGTATATGTCGCAAAATGACCGGATAAGCGGGCTTCCTTCCCTCCCTTTATATACGCAGGGCACGCCTTCTCCGCCTAACGAGGCTTTACCCCTGTTAAATCTGACTACAAACGCGGGTATGACGGCAAATCCACGGCAAACATTGAGTTTATGGATGAGACCCACACATGCTGAGTGTGTTGGACCGTGGGCGTTAAGAGAGATACACATTAACCCCTCGCCGCGCATTTCAACAAATAACTTCGACCCGGTCATATGTTCGGGTGAAACTTTCGGCGTCAACAATGTTGTCACTTTCAGAGGCGATGTGACCGAAACCAGCAACGCGACAACTTATCATTGGGAAGTCGTTCCGGATACGCCGGCAACAGTAGAAGATAATTTCGGCGATCCTGCCGGAGCGGTTTCGGGAACGAACTACTCAATAACCTTTGGCGAATCCGATAACACCGTTCAGGAAACTTACACGGCAACGTTGAACCTGTCGGTCGGTTCGCAACTCAGCGGCGGGACTTTGGTATGTACGGGAACGGATGCGATAACGCTTACCGTTCTTCAGGCGCCGGTGATGAGTACTCTTTATGCTTTGGAAGCATGTAAGGACGAGGTATTTGCGAACTATATTCCGCTTGATATCGACAACGTGTTGGATACTGACGTATCGCTTACCGGTTTCAGTTGGCGTTTCCCCGTCGCCGCGCCAATCGTGTGGAGTATGCTTGGAAGCGCTGATGCGGATTATGTGGATGGCGTTCAAACCTACATGAAAGAATTTACGGCTGTCAACAATGGCAACACATTGATTAACAATAATGTTTATGTTCGGGCAATCGCAGAACATCCTAATTATAACGATAAAATATGTTATTCGAAGGAGAAATTTTTCAATCTTGAGGTGAAGCCCGGATTAGAAGTAAGTGGTGCGCCAACGTCGCAAACTGTGTGTCCGGGCGATGCGGTAACGCTAAGTCCCAATTTTACCGCCAACCACGGTTCAATAGTATGGACGCTCAACAATACCTCAATTGCAACGGCTGCTATTGCGCCAAATTCGTCGCCAATCGCTTTTACGGCAAATAATACCGGAAGTGCGCCAATTTCGGGCACATTTACCGCAACTGCTCAGATGGCCAGAGCATTGCCTACGGCGCAGTATGGAAATAAATATACCGGAACCGATGCATACAGGAATACCGTTTGCGAAAGCAACTCCAGAACGGTTACTGTTACGGTGAACCCCACTCCGACGCTCAACATTACGGCGGCTAATCAGGCGGTTTGCCACAACGAAAATACGGGACCTTTTACCTTTACCTCTAATCAGAATAACGTAACTTTCTCGTGGAATGCCGCCAACAATGCAAATATCGAATGGTTGAGCGGCTATAACAGCAGCGTCACGGTTGCCGACGGTTCTGTTGGCCACGCCATTCTTCCCTTCACAGTTCGTAACGGCATGACAGGCGCTGCGGAGAACCAACTTGTTGCAGGCGTTTCTACTGTTTCGGTAACCGCTTCGGCAGGCGCCGGTAAAGCGTGCACAGCCACAGGCAGTTTTTCCATTACCGTAAAACCCATACCGCAAATAGCGGCTTTCAGCCCCGCGCCTGTAATATGTAGCGGATCGCCATTAACTCTTGCGGCTTTTACCCATCACGCCGGCTTTGACGACGATTACTTTATAGATCCTCAATATAACTGGTACTTCGAGCAACCTACCGGAGCCGCCGACCTTGCATGGTTCGACAACTCGGAATTTACATGGGTGGCCGACGGATCAGACGCCAAACCAACAGATTTTCGCGCTTCTATGCCTTCTACTGACGCGGAATGGGATTTAACATTAAAAACGGGTAATTCAGTGCCTTCATTAAGACCCGACATTAATATCAACAGCGCTAACGACAACAGAGCACGCACCATTTATCTCAGAGTGAGACCAGTTTACGATGGTTGTCCGGGAGTAGTAGCGTCAGTTCCCATCGCCATCAACCCGACTCCGGTTATTAACGTATTTGCGGGAAGCGTTTCCGTCGGCGATGATTTGGAGATATGTTCGCGCACTGCTTTTGGCGGAGGCAACATATCGTTCGGCACTAATTTACATTCCTCTCTTACTCCCCGCGTTTCGTGGGATATTACAAATTTCAACGTCGCCGACGCTCCGGGTCTTGACATCGGCATAGATCGCACCGTTCCCGCCAACCTTGCGGGAAATTCAAGCCCTGTGCTTTTTGGAAATTCTCTCAATACGGTCAGGGATAGATACACGGCTACGTTAACCATTAGGGCTGATTTGCCCGGCGTAGGAACCATCTGCCCGGCAACGGATAAAGTAATAACGCTTGCCGTGCTTCAGGAGCCGGTTCTTGGAACTATCTCCAACGTCGAAGCCTGCGTCGGAGAGACATTTAACGCCATTTCGCTGCCGGTTTCCAACATGGGCGGAACAGGTCAGGCGCAGACGCTCGGAGATTTCGCATGGAATTTCGATTTAGCCGCCGCGGGCACAAACCTGCCTGTAGCCAATGAACTCACTTCGGGCACAGGAACCGTTCCCGCCCCCGCTTCGGGCTATACGGGAACGTTTAGTGCATTTACCACGCTGAACGACGATGCGTCTGTGGCGCCATCCGATAAATTCGCCAGAATAGGAGTCGTTGCCCGGGCCGACCACGGGAACAATATGCTTTGTCCGTCGCAGCCTCAATATTTTACCGTGCGGGTAAAACCTATGCCGATTTTGACCTCCTCCAGCGTGGTTGAGAATCTTTGCCCCGGTGAAAAAGTGGATAATACAACCGGTACTCCGAAATATCCCCCGACATTTACTACCAACAGCATCGCCGGTCTTGAGTTATACTGGAATCTTGGCGCTGCGTCGCAGGTATCGTTTTTTCAAACCATCAATAATTCTGCGCCGGCTCTGACCGGATCAGGTTTTACCGAATTTACTGCAGGAACAAACAACGGTCCCGGAACCAATACGGGAGTATTCAGCGTATATGCCCGAATTCCCAAAAATTCGACTGAGTGGTGCTACAGTTCTGATCCGGCGGTCGCGTCGCCAGTTACCTTTACCGTCAACGTGAAGCCAAAACCCGACGTTCCGGGTATCGACCCGGCTTTATCGCTTGCATTTTGTGAAGGCGAGCCAACGCCGCAATATGTATTCGAAACCGGTTTTAACGCCGCAGGAGGTTTGTTCAGCAGTTCGCCGTCGACCAGTTTCAGATGGTCGCAGACAGGCGACAATATTGGGCGTACAGGAACTAACGTTTCGGGCGACCTGCAAACATTCAACGTCTTCCACCCTTCGGGTTCTGATAAACTCTCGCCTGCAACGGCAACATTCACCGTAGTAGCAACGGTAGACGGTTGTAACAGCGACGCTTATAGTTTTGATATTATGGCAAAACCGATACCACAAATGGCTGCAATTGACGATGTTGACATTTGCAGCGATTCGCCGCTGCTGCATACGGGAGCTTATGTTCCTGCGAATCAACTCATCGCCAGCTTAGAACTGATAGAAGAACTCTTGGAGAACTATAATAACGGAGGCGCAGGCACGGCCGGAGATCCTTTCATCCCCTGGGATACGGAATTTAGATGGAAAGTTTCAGACGGCTGGGTTGATCTTATCGGTTTGGGATTCCCTGACCCGGCGAATGATTGGCAAGATAGTAACCCGATAATTGCCAACCCGAGTTTAACGGTTAATACCGGCAGGCAAGTCAGGCTTACGGTAAATCCAAGGTATGACGGTTGTTGGGGCGGCGATACGTGGGTTACCGTCAACATTCATCCTGTTTCGGTTATTGAAAATATCGCCAATCAGGCAATATGCGCGGTAAGCGAGGCATTCCCGACAATTCAGATCAGTTCGCTTGTGCAGCCTGCTTCAGGAGTCGCCTTGCTTCGGGAGTGGATGATCGAATATGATGACGGCGTCTTTCCAGGTCTTACAAACACGCACATAGGCAGCCCCGAAGATCTCAACGATTTAACGCAAGGCGATGACAACTGGACGACGGGCAATGAGGTTAATTTTACGGCGGCAACAAACTATGCGGATTTTGTAGCCAGCTATTCTGCTACCCTGCGAACGAGGGCTTCTTTGGTGGCGCCGTTAAGCCCGTCGGGGCAACTTGTTTGCCCGGGACCGGAAGAAACGGCAACGCTCACGGTTTACCAGTCGCCGGAAATTACCATATCGCTGCCGGCAATCGACGATTGTTCGGGAATAACCTATCCCACAGCCGGCGGTGCAAGTCCAAAACCCGCTCAGGTTTTTGGAACCGCCAATGTTGCTCCCGCCAATATTGTTTCCTACACGGTCAGCGCTTCCGGCAATGATAGATTAGTGTGGTCGTTTGCGGCAGGCAGCGGTTTCACTCAAGGCGGCGGAACACTCTCTTATCCGGCAACAACCATACCTCCGTTTACATTGCAGAATTCGGAAACAGGGTCCGGCACAATGACCGTAACCGCTCTTACCAACAACGCTTGTACTTCGAGTGAAACCTTTACGGTAAATGTAAGGCGCTCGGCTCATATTTTACCGGCGCCAAGCGAGGAATACTGCCCTGAAGAGATAGTTCCGACAATAGAGTTTCACACAGACATACCCGCCGATGAAATTAGATGGAGACTTACTTCGGGTTACGAAATATCGGATGTATTCGCCAATGCCGCCAATAGAATCGGAACAGGCAATAAAATTGAATTTGAAACTACCCCTCCCGCCTTTGCTTTTGAAACAGCGGAAAACATCAGCAGAGAGCCTGTTGTCGGGCAATTTGAAGTGTATGCTGTAAAAAACTTCACGGGAGCCGTTGCTTTCTCATGCGACGGCCCTACCGAATATTTTACCGTTACGCTGAATCCCACGCCGTCGGCGCCCGGTTACATCAACCCGTATGCGGCTAATCCCGATTTGGAATTTTGCGACAACACCGGAGTTTTGCCTATTAATTTCGTAAATACGTTCAGGGATCCTTCCGGTAATCCTATTGACGTTGCGTTTACATGGACTTACTCCGGCGATATTATTGGTCTGCCCACACTGCCCACAAGCGGATTTTTCAGCGGTACGCCCGGAAATCCGGTTACCGGTATTCCTGCATTTACCACCGGTAACACTTCCCCCGATCAGGTAGGTTTCAGCATTGCAGATATTGAAGTTTACGCCGTCTCCAAGCGGTGTTCAAGCCTGACGACGCCGATTCAAATTGCCGTAAAACCGGTGCCGCGATTGTTGACGTGGGCTACTAACAATGTTTTCGAATTTTGCGCCAACCATCCCGACTATCTTGAACCTTTCATTTTGGATCCCAGAATAGAAGTCGCAGCAAATAATTTCTATCCCGCCCCGCCCGCCAATCCCGAATATAGATGGCGCATGGACAACGCCGACTGGATATGGGAATCGGGTTTCGGCAATCCGTCTTCTATCAGTAATCCGCCCGGCGGACCCGGTTCCGACTGGCTGACGGGAAACGACTGGACGAACGTTCTGTACGAGCCGCTTTATCAACCCGATGATGTGGTCAGGGATTATCCTGAAATTTACAAGCCCGGAACAACTTTACCCGGAACGACTGCCGATCGTCATCCGCTGTGGGGCAATACGCCGCATCAGATGAACGTGAAGGTATATGCAACTTATGCCGGCTGTACGTCGCCTGCTCCCCACATTGTGCAGGTGATTATCAATCCGCTGCCCGTTAGCAATATACTTCCGTATGATGACAACGTCTGTGTGGTGACGCACGGAGGTAAAATATATATGGCAAATAATGGAATACCCACGCCAAATAGTTCGTATAGTTGGAAAATCGAAGATCATACGCCTGTCGATCCGGCTACCAATCCCACGCTTACCGTTGACGCTGCAATCTCTTCCCGGTACAATGTTTCTACCATGCTGAACTTCCCCAACCCCAAAGAAATGGGAGAATATACCGGAACATTGTTGATGACTGAAGAGAATAGATACGGATGCTCGTTTGAGATACCTTATGTGGTCAAAGCGGTGCCAATTCCGGTAGTGAGAGCGGAGCCTTTCCTGTATCCGAATCAGGATTTATTGGAGATGTGTTATCTGAATGAGGCGCAATTGCGCGGCGTGGTGGAAAATATCGACAATTTGTCAAATAAGACCAATTGGGAATACACATGGGCGAGCTACTATGTGCCGCTGCTCAGACCCGACGGATCGCCAAACAATCCAACCGGTACAACCCCATGGATAGTGGGCGACGTGCCCGGAACGGATAAAATCACGTTTAGAGCCGTAGATAAAGAGCATGGCTGTACAAGCGACTGGTATACGCTTCCTATCAAAATATACGCATCGCCCGATCGTATTGTGGTGAACAACGTTACGGTTTGCGAAAACAACGACCCCGTCGATCCCACAATGAAGATGACGGTGTCGAATGTTCCGTATACAGGGATGACCTACTATTGGAATCGTTTGGTAGAAACCACGCCCGGCAGCGGCATATTCACCAGCCCGCCTGTGACTCTTGTTGACGGCGTTGTTGACGCCACGACCATAAACAATATGACGCATCCCGCTATGCTGCCGTCTTTGGTATTGGATTCGGATTGGTCGCCGCCTACGTTTACCCAACGAATCATCCACTTTGAGATCACGCGTTCTGAAACAATACACCCGCCGGTTTCGTTGAATCCTTTAACATGCTATAGCCCGTCTTCGCGCACTTCGTTAATCGTTAACCGCTCTCCCGAAATGCCTGAACTTCCGTGGAGTGAAATGGCCATGATCGACGGTGAGCGTATGTTTGCCTACTGCGAAAACGAAATGTTCCCCAGATACGTTTTGAACACAAGCCCCGGAGGCGGTTTTATCAACTGGTATCATACCCTGCCGGACCCGGATAACCCCGGAAACTTTATCACCGACACCAGACCTGTTGAAGGACATCTTGGGGCTGGCAACCAAATTACGATAACTCAAAATGGCAACAGTCCGGACGACAACGGCGACAGACCGTTCCTGTACCATGTTGTATCTACTTCGGTTGCCGGCTGTAACAGCCTTCCGCGCGACGTAAACCTGTGGATTCACAAAAATCCGGAATTACTCTTTAATCTGACCGACGATAACGGCAACGATCCGGCAACGGGAGGATGCGCCCCCTACCTGTTGACCGCCGCCAATACCTCAACGGATAATGACGTTTTTTACAAATGGTCGTTTACGCCTACCTATATTGTTGATGGCGCTCAGGCAGAACCGGGCACCGTCAATACGTACACGTATAACTCGTCAAGTATCATTGCCGAGCAGGTAAATGTGCAGTTTGAAGGCGTAAGTACAACGAACTTTGATATGAGAACGGGTTCAGGTTGCCACAGTATTGTGGAAAGGATTCTGACTATTAGTCCGGGCGTAACAGCAGCATTCGATCCTTCATCTACTGATGGCTGCGACAATATGGCAGTGATTTTCAACGCATCCAATTTGAGTTTGGGCGCCCATAAATTCCGCTGGTATTGGAATCCGCCGGATGAACCACCGCATCCGGGACATCTGAATCCGGCGCTTAACAAACCCGAAATAATTCCCAACTCACAACCCGGATATGAAGGCACTGAAATTCCTAACCCGTTGAAATTTTTCAACAATAACGGAACGGCCGCAATACAATACCATGTATGGTTACAGGTGGACAACGGTTATTGTTATAAAAATATTGATAATTTCATCACCGTGTATCCAACGCCCGAAGCGGCCTTTAGCGCCGACCCTACCAGCGTCTGTCCGCCCGATCCCGTAGTATTTACCAACAAATCATCCGGTAACGCAAATAACGCGGACACCAGATATATATGGGATTTTGGCGACGGCGTCAGAAAAACTACCGCAAGTTCCGACCCGCCCGTCGAACATTTTTATGAAAACTGGGTTTCGTCGGTTCCGGTACCGCGTACAGTGACCCTGTCCGCATCCAACCCGGTTGTGATATCGGGCAGGGATTCAGTATGTACCAGCAGGCCGGATATCAGGTATATCATGGTTAATCCACGGGTGGAAGCAAAATTTACAGGGCCTGTGGAAGGTTGTTCGCCCTTTATGGCTTTCTTCCAGAGCCAGTCTCTTGGTATGGCAACTGAATTTGATTGGGTTTGGGGCGATGGAAAGAAGCCGGATGGAATAGGGACGAATCCGGTGCATGTATTTGAGAATCCCCCTGACAACAAGCCGGTTGATTACACCGTAACGCTCATTGCCGGTAACGCATGGTGCAGCAACGAAGTGAAGCAGAATTTCCGTCTGTATCCGCAACCGGTAGCAAGCTTTGAAGTTGATAAAACAGCGGATTGCCAACCTCTTGTTGTTACTTTTACCAATAATTCCACTGAGGTACTTCCGGGTTCTACGATGACCTATAGCTATGATTTCCTCGACGGCCGGGTGGAAGACTATCCCGACCTCCGGGAGGTAGAACACACCTTCACCAATCTGATGGGCGCGGATTTGCATTTGTATCCCACGTTGACGGCAAGGATGAAATGGAGGGATGACTTGATATGCGTCAGCAATACCGTTTCACAGCACATCACCGTCTTTCCGTATCTGAAAGCCAGATTCGAAATGGAGGATTCCATAGGTTGCAGCCCGCTTACTACCCGTTTCCGCAACGCTTCGGTGGGATATACTTCTTACCAGTATTCATTTGGCGATGGCGGCAATATTCTGGGCGACCCGGCTTCGGGCGCGTACACCACGCATTCCTACAAGACCGGTACTATGTATCAGGATATGACCTATCAGGTTACGTTAACGGTTCATTCCGGTAACTGTGTAGATGTATTAACCCGGGAGGTATCGGTTTTAAGCGCACCGGTAGCCGATTTCCGTCCGTCAAGTCCATGGCCTGCACCCTATATGTATCCCGCGCCCCCTATCCATTTAGACAACCTGATACCGGAACCCGACAGGAAAGAACTGACTTACCTGTGGAGCTGGTCGGAACAGGGTCTGAACTATCTGAACCACTTCTCGAATGCCGCCAGTCCGGATGACCTCAAGCTAACCGAATGGGGCAACTATAACATTATACAGCACGTTACGGCGCCCAACGGTATTTGTTCGGACGTTAGGACGGTCGTTGTAGAAATTGTACCGCCCCCCGTTTATGCCGGTTTTGATGATGTGCCGCCTGCCTGTATGCCCTACACGGTACAGTTTACCAACAACTCAAGATACGCCAATTATTATAAATGGGATTTCGGTGACGGTTCTTACAGCAACGCTACGGAACCGCAACACACCTACTATACGCCGGGCGATTACACGGTGACGCTTACCGCTGTGGGCGACCACATTTACCCGGCAACCGTGAGCAAAACCATAACGGTACATCCCTTACCTCAGGTCGGTTTCTCAATTTCGCCTGACTTCCTGTGGGTCGGTCAGCCGCTGAATACGCAAAACCATACCACCAACCGGACAGACGAAGGACATGAGTATGATATATGGTACCGGTGGGATTTTGGTGACGGTTCGCCTGTCGATTCGACTAAAAATCCGAGGCACATGTACTGGAAAGCCGGTAATTTCGATATAACGCTCACAGTAGGCACCTATACCAGCCCGCAGTGTATCACCTCGCTAACAAAAAAGGATGTAGTGGAACTCGACAAAGTCGGAGACATCATCTTCCCCAATGTCTTCAAACCGAGTACAAGCGGAGAGCCAAGCGACGTCGTACCCGGCGACGGTTACAAGAATAACCTCTTCTACCCGCCGGTATTGACATCCACACGGAAATACAGCCTTATGATTTATTCCACCTGGGGTCAACTTCTCTATCGGACTAACGATCCGAACAGGGGATGGAACGGTTACTTCAAAGGCAGCCTGTGTCCTGAGGGCGTATATTTTTACAGGGTTGAAGGCATATATGAAAACGGACAGCCGTTCACGAAGCTAGGCGATGTAACGCTGTTGCGATAAGATGTCATGTTCATGTACGGTAAGCTATTTCATCGGTTGTATCCTGTTCAGAAAAGCGTCGCGGTACATCTCGCTGATGGTAATCGTATGCTGTCCGATTTTGATACGGCTTTTTTCGATAACGTCTATTTTGTTCAATGCCACAATGTACGAACGATGCACCCGCATGAAGCGTTCTGCGGGAAGACCCTGTTCCAGAGCGCGCAGGCTGAGAAGTGTAAGGACAGTCTTGTCGGCAGTGTGCAACTTCACATAATCCTTTAAACCTTCGGCAAACAGAATATCGTCAACGTTGATACGGATGGTTTTATAGTCTGATTTGATGAAAATAAAGTCGCGGCCGGGTATTTCGCTTTGCATAGACGCCTGTAGCGGCATTTTTAACCTGGTATGTTCGCGCACCTTATTAACAGCCTTCAGAAACCGTTCAAACGAAAAGGGTTTGAGCAGATAATCTGTCGCCTCAAGGTTGAATGCATCGACAGCATACCGTTCATGCTCGGAAACAATGATGAAAAACGGACGGCGGCGCAAACTTCCCAGAAACTCCAAACCGTTCAGCGCAGGCATTTCAACATCGGTAAAAATTAGATCAACTTTTTCCTTATCCATGAACTCAATGGCATGGAAAGCATTATCGAACGTTTTGAGTAATTCGAGAAATGGGATTCTGGCAATGCAGTTTTCTGTCATTTCCAGCGCCCGGGGATCATCATCAATGGCAATGCAGCGGATCATTTTATTGAAATTTACAACCGCAATTTTACAACAATTTTTTTACAACAAATGCAGTTAGTGAATAAAATTTGTATTTTTGCCGTATCAAATAACTGTCGAAAATCGAAATAGATGAAAAAGATTAAATTTTGCATTGCAGTAGCAATTCTTTTGGTAACTGCCTGCAGCAAAGAAAAGGATGGACCAAATCCAATGACCATGACCACGAAACAGTCTAATGTGATTTTCTATATGACTGGCACCGGAACAGTGACCATTGATTGGGGGGACAAAACGGAAAAAGAAACTTATCCGCTTTTTGGTATTGAATACGGATGGGACGCCAAACATAGTTATAATCATGCATATTCCGGCACATCTACCCATATCATAACAATAACCGGTGAAAACATTACGCACCTGTTTTGTGGTTATATTGGATTGTCGGGTTTGGATGTGAGCAGAAATCCTATGTTAATAGAACTGCATTGTCTGTTTAATCAATTGACGGATCTGGATGTAAGAAAAAATACAAAATTAAAATTATTGTCTGCCAGCGCTAATCTAATAGCAAGTCTGGACATTAGTAAGAATACAGAGTTAGAAGATTTACGTTGTGGAGGTAATCAATTGACAATTCTTGATGTTAGTAGAAATACTGAGTTAGTAGATTTGTATTGCAATGGTAATCCTATGACAAGTTTGGATGTAAGCAATAATACTAAGCTAACAACCTTGGTTTGTGACGATTCTGGAATAAATAACCTGAATGTAAGAGGATTAACCTCATTGACTCGCCTGGTGTGCGGGAAATCAAGAAATGATATTCCCGGATATCTTGGCAACAGCTTAACGAGTTTGGATGTGAGCGGATGTATTTCGCTATCGTATTTATGTTGTGAAAATAATCTACTATCTGTCGGAGCATTGAATGCTTTGTTCGAAACACTGCATAACAATATGATAGTTGGTGGAAAAGATATTTTAATATCCAATAATCCCGGTACAAATGAATGCCTCAAGAGTATTGCAGAGAATAAAGGATGGTGGGTAACTATTCGTTAATTCATTATATAATGCAGGTGTCATGAAGAAAACATTTTTTTTGCTGTTCATCTTAGTCTTGGCAATTGCGTCAGGTTGCAGAAACGATAAGCCGTTCGATGAAAATAAAATTGAGAATGGCTTTCCTGCTGATAAGGATCATGAATTTGACAGTGGTTCTGAGATTGTCTTCCCGGAATTCAACAAACAGTTAATCTCCGATTTGGAATTATTGGGAAAAATCTGGGGTTTTTTAAAGTATCATCATCCCCAAGTCGGGAAAGGGAATTATCATTGGGATTATGAATTATTCCGTATTCTTCCGCAATATTTGCAGGTAAAAGATCATGAGGCGAGGGATAAAGTTATCACAGACTGGATCAATCGATATGGCGAAATTTCTGTCTGTACCACATGCAAAGGAGCGCCTGCCAACGCTTTCATCAAACCCAGTTTGTCATGGGCGGAAAACAGCAATATGAATAACGTTTTGAAGGATAAAATCAGGGAGATATATCAAAACAGGCATCAAGGGGAACATTATTATATTCAATTAGACCATTATCCTGAATTCTTACATGAGAGAACGTATTCCGGTATGGATTATCCCGACGCCGGATTTCGCCTGCTAACTCTTTACAGGTATTGGAATATGATTCAATATTTCTTCCCGTATAAATATTTGACTGACAAAAATTGGGACGATATCCTTCAAGAATATATTCCTCTGTTTGTTTCGGCGGAAAACAGATTAGAATACGAATTAACAGCCTTACAAATGATTGGCGAGACCAATGATTCTCATGCTGGTGTCGTAAGTGGATTTAACAGTGTTGAGACATCAAGGGGAAACAAATATGCACCGATTCGGGTATGGTTCATCGAGGGAAAATTAGTTGTAACGGAATATTATAACCCGGAATTTAAAACGTCGTATGGTCTGGAGATTGGTGATATTATTACCCACATCAATGGAAAAACAGTTGAATCCATTGTTGACAGTCTAAAAAAATATTATCCTGCATCCAATAAAGCAAGAGTATTATTGGTCATGGTATTTGATTTACTGCGCTCTAGCAATAATCCCATCAATATCAATTATATTTCGGCAGGGCAGGCAGGTCAAAAAGATTTACGCCTTTATGATAAATTAAATCTAAATATATATGGTCACTATAAAGTAAATTCCAATGAGAAATGCTACAAACTTTTAGATGGAAATATTGGTTATGTAACACTGGCATCCATTCGTGATGAAGATGTTTCCGTAATTCAATCATCTTTTCGAAACACAAAAGGTATCATCATTGATATTCGCAATTATCCATACTCAGCATCTGCCTATTTCTCATTGTCTTCTTATTTTGCTTCATCATATTCTTTTTTTGAACAGAAGGCCAAAGGAAACAGTAATAATCCGGGTGAGTTTACATTTCTCGATACTAACCAAATTCCATACTATGGTGGTGAATCTTATCAAGGAAAATTAATGGTATTAGTCAATGAAATTACATTCAGTCATGCAGAAGCTGCAGCAATGTGTTTCAGGGCGGGCATTAATACCACCATTATTGGAAGTACTACTACCGGAGCAGTAGGAAAAAACCCTGGAATTGATTTGCCTGGCGGACTAAAAACTACGATTACGAGTCTCGCTACATTTTACCCGGACGGAACAGAAACCCAACGTATCGGGATCATTCCCGATATTTGGGTCGAACCAACCATAGAAGGTATCATAGAAGGACGCGACGAATTGTTGGAAATGGCCATAAAATTGATTAATGGGGATAAGAATTAAAAATAATATAATTTGCACAATGAAAACAGATTCAGTCATAAACCATTTACCAAAAAGGGGAAATCATATATGAACATTGAAGCCAATATTTCCATTAGCGTCATAGAAAAAATCAGAAATTTCAAACCCATATTGGATTTGGGGAATATTATCAACAACAGGGAAAATGAAAGGTGAAAAAATAATTTGCTTCCATCGCCCCGACGTTGAAAACGGGATTCAAAGGATAAAATCGCTACGGCAGAATGATCAGAAATTTCTCTATGGATGATCTAAAGTATAAAATAGGCATCGGGCTTATCCCCGGCATTGGCGATATCATGGCCAGGAAACTCATTTCGTACTGCGGGGGTGTGGAAGCGGTATTTACGGAAAAGAGAACAGCGCTGATGAAAATTCCCAATGTGGGCGAAGTGCTGGCTGATGCCATTGTGAACCATGGTGTGCTGGCAAAAGCCGAAAAGGAAATAGATTT